>Ga0268280_1000267_pt1 | contig 48472 bp, 43 predicted proteins | sample saktaG_9_FD_190139 | JGI IMG/M metagenome (GOLD analysis project Ga0268280, IMG submission 190139) | Saline water microbial communities from Sakinaw Lake, British Columbia, Canada - sak_2011_5_24_40m | ecosystem: Environmental > Aquatic > Non-marine Saline and Alkaline > Saline ...
TTGGAGAAGGCCTGCGCTTTTCAGGGGCCGAAGTTTCTCTGTTTAATGTTAATGAAATAAAAAATGAAAGCGCTCTCGACGGATATGATGCCTATGTGTTCGGATCAGCAACATATCACGGGGATATGATGCAGGGTATGAAGACCTTTTTATTCCTTGCAGAAAAAGCAAATCTTGCAGGAAAGAAAGGCGGTTCTTTTGGCGCTTTCGGCTGGAGTGGCGAAGCGCCGGATCGCATTTTTAACACTATGAAGAATATTTTCAATATGGATATGGTTAGCGGTTCCCTCAGGTTAAAATCGAGTTCCCTGGGGGGAGGAATAACAATGGCCCAGGATTATGGCCGTGAAATAGCCAAAAAACTCGGGCTTTAAAAATATTTACCATCTAATTTAAGGAGGATACTATGTCTACACCTCAGCACTGCCCTGGATATCAGCAATTCAAGCATCTTGAGTCTTTTATGTGCAAATGTCCTTCATGCGGGAAAAAGGTCGAAATATTTTCGGACGAGTTTGAGAAAAAGAAAAAATGCGACTCATGCGGTAAGGATATTGATTTTACTCAATGTACACTTGATGGGAAAGCTTAAGATTCAGCAGATCCGGAGGCATTCATGGATTTAGTCATGCTGTCACGCCTGCAGTTTGCAACAGCGACCATGTTCCATTTTCTGTTTGTCCCGCTAACGCTCGGGCTTTCCATTATGATTGCGATAATGGAAACCAAATATGTCAGAACCGGAGACAAGCTGTATCTTTCCATGACCAAATTCTGGGGGAAGATATTCCTGATAAATTTTGGCCTTGGAATAGTCACCGGTATTACTCTCGAATTCCAGTTTGGGACCAACTGGTCGCGCTATTCGGCTTTTGTAGGAGATATTTTTGGCGCTCTACTTGCCATAGAAGCCACCGCAGCTTTTTTTCTTGAATCGACTCTCATAGGCATCTGGATCTTCGGCTGGAAAAAGATTTCACCGAAAGCCCACGCTGCTGTAATGTGGCTTATAGCAGGTGCTTCTACCCTTTCTGCCGTATGGATAATCATCGCAAATTCCTGGATGCAACATCCTGTGGGTTATGTACTGCGGAATGGGAGGGCTGAGCTTTCGGATTTTTCCGCTGTTATTTTCCAGAAATTTGCCATTCTCCAATTCTTTCATACAATCAGTGCCACCTATATCGTAAGTGCTTTTTTTGTAATGGGTGTAAGCGCGTATCATTTGCTTAAGAAACAATCTATTCAATTTTTTACAAAATCTTTTAGAATCGGTTTAATTTTCGGGCTTATTTTTTCAATTTTCACAGCCCTCGAAGGAGATATGCACGGTGTTCACGTGGCGGAAGTTCAGCCTGCAAAACTGGCCGCAATGGAGGCGCATTGGGAAACCACGTCAAGAGCGCCCCTTAATCTTTTTGCAATTCCCGATGAGAAAAATGAAAGAAACTTTATAGAGATCGGTGCTATCCCAGGACTTTTGAGCTTTCTTGGTTACCACGATATAAACGCCAAAGTTAAGGGGCTTAAGGATTTCCCTATGGAAGAAAGGCCCCCGGTGCTTATCCCTTTTCTTTCCTTCAGAACAATGGTGGGTCTGGGAACTCTGTTTATCCTTCTTACAATTATCGGATTGTTAAGAAGGAACAGGCTGCTTGAAAGTCCTTTATATTTAAAGGTAATGGTGCTGTCTATTCCGCTGCCCTATCTTGCCATTGAGGCAGGATGGGTGCTGGCGGAGGTGGGAAGGCAGCCATGGATAGTCTATGGCCTTATGAAAACATCTGATGCGGTATCGCCGCTGGCTTCTTCACAGGTGCTGGTTTCTCTTACAGCTTTTATCCTTATTTACGGGCTTCTGGGAATCGTAGGTTTTTATCTGATAATTAAAAATGCTGCAAAGAATCCTGTTTTATGAGTTCGGACAGATTTTTTTTCTGATGACTTTTTAAAAAGTCTTTCTCTTTACGAAATCATCAGAATCTGGGGGTAAAAATGGATCTGCAGGGAATATGGTTTTTTCTTTGGGGTTTGCTCTGGGCTATTTTTTTTATGACCGATGGTTTTGATTTCGGAATCGGGATATTGTACCCTTTTCTTGGAAAAAATGACTCCGAAAAACGAATAATGATAAATTCAGTTGGCCCCATTTGGAACGGTAATGAAGTCTGGCTCATTACTGCAGGCGGTGTGACTTTCGCAGCATTTCCGATTGCCTACTCCGTTATGTTTTCTTCGCTTTATTCAGCTCTTATGCTCATTCTGTTTGCTCTTATCATTCGAGGAGTGGCTTTTGAGTTCAGGGGCAAGGTTGATAAAAAAAGCTGGCGGAATATCTGGGACATTGCTATTTTTGCCGGCAGTTTTATTCCGGCTGTTTTATTCGGAATAACATTTGCAAATATTTTCAAGGGCCTCCCTATTGATCAGTCCGGTGTATTTCAGGGCTCGTTATTTGACCTTTTGAACTTTTATGGAATTCTCGGGGGATTGTTGTTTTTACTCCTTTTTCTATTTCACGGCTCCGTCTGGTTGTCCATTAAAACAGAAGGTGAGCTGCATGAAAGATCAAAGACAACTGCCCTTATACTTTGGCCGTTTCTTTTGATTACCGCGGTATTATTTTTAGGCGCAAGCTGGTTTTATACGAAGCTGTATAATAATTATCTGGCAAACCCCATTCTGTTTTCAGACATTCTTTTAACTGTCGCAGCTCTCTTTGCTTCAAAGTTTTTTATTAAAAGAAAAGAATTTTTCAAGGCGTGGTTTTCATCTTCAATCGTAATTGTTGGATCAGTTTTTTTCGGAATAATAGGATTGTATCCCAATATGCTTCCATCAAACATAAGCACTGCTTTCAATGTTACGGCGTTTAACGCTTCATCCAGTCCTCTTACCTTAAAGATCATGCTGGTTGTGGTCATTATTTTCATCCCTGCTGTTATTGCCTACCAGGCATGGGCTTATTATCTTTTCAGGGGAAAAGTTACAAAAGAAGATCTTGCGCATGAAGAATCATACTAGTTAATAAAGGAATCCGATTATGAAAAGGCAAACAAACATTATTATATTAATGGCAGGTTTTCTTCTTTTTTCAACTTTTCTTTGGGCGCAGAACAAGGGGGCAAAGGAGATTATTGTTCCGGGCGGCACAACAGGAAGTGTTCCGTTCAAGCATCATCTCCATCAGAATGCTCTTAAAGACTGCAACCTGTGCCATAACCTTTTCCCCCAGACAGCAGGCATAGTCCAAAAACTGAAAGACGAAGGAAAACTCGAAAAGAAAAAAGTTATGAACCAGTGCCAGAAATGTCACCGGGAAAAAATCAATGCCGGATTAAAAGCAGGCCCTGTGAGCTGCAGGGGCTGTCATGTCAAATAGGGAGGTATAATAATGTTGGTACTTGGCTTGATGGGAAGCCCCAGAAACAAAGGAAATACCGATTTCCTTCTTTCATCTTTCATGAACGAAGTTGAAAACGGCGGGATCAGGACTCACGTAATTGAGGTTGCAAAAAAGAAGATCCTACCCTGCATGGAGTACAGCGTGTGCGAAAAGAAAGGGACCTGCCCTATAGACGACGACATGAATGAAATTTATCCCCTTTTCCGCGAGGCCGATATTATTGTTCTTGCCACTCCCATATTTTTTTACAGCGCCCCGGCCCAGGCCAAGGCCCTTATAGACCGGAGTCAGACATTATGGGCACGTAAATACAGGCTTAAACTTAAAGATCCGGGCTATAAAACAAGAAAAGGATTTCTTCTAGCCCTCGGAGCTACAAAAGGTGTCAATTTGTTTGAAGGTATGAAGCTTACGGCTAAATATTTTTTCGATGCTGTTGACGCCAGTTTCGAAGGAAGTTTAACATACCGCAGGATAGAAAAGCGGGGCGATATGAAAGCACATCCTTCTGTTGCAGAAGATATCAGGGAAGCGGCCGGCAATATTTTAAAGCCATATCTCACCAGGAAAAAGATCCTCTTTGCCTGCAGGGAAAACGCGTGCCGCAGCCAGATGGCAAGCGCTTTTGCACGCTATATTGCAGGAGACAAAATAGATGCCTTAAACGGGGGCAGCATTCCTGCTGATGCAGTCAACCCGCTTATGGTTGAAGCAATGCAGGAAAAGGGGATAGATATGGCTTTTCGCAAGCCAAAATCGATAGAGCAGGTAATTTCAAAAGAAAAACCAGATATTATCATCACCATGGGTTGCGGGGAAGAATGTCCCATTGTGCCGGGAGCAAAAACCGAAAACTGGGACATCCCCGACCCTGCCGGCAAATCAATCGAATTAATGAGGAATGTGCGTGATGAAATAGAAAAAAGAGTAATCGAACTTAAAAACCTAATCTAAACGAAAAAGCGAAACAAGGAGGCTATTATGGAAAGGTACATATGCAAAGTATGCGGTTACGTTTATGATCCTGCGGCAGGCGACCCTGATAACGGTGTAAAGCCAGGCACAAAATTTGCGGACCTGCCGGATACCTGGGAATGCCCGGTTTGCGGGGCTTCAAAAGATGATTTTGAAAAAGAATAATTTCAGGCTATTAACTAAATAAAAAATTCTGTACTCCCATGAAACTTATCCCCGGCTCCGGTCGGGGAACGGGAGTCCGGAATAATCAACTTAATTATTTCAGGAAAAGAAAATGAAACCCGTAAAAATAGCAAAAGACATCTATGATGTCGGTGTTAATGATTGGAATATCAGAGATTTTCATGGATATACAACCGACCTGGGAACAAGCTACAATGCTTTTTTGATTCTGGACAAAAAAACAGTGCTCATAGATACTGTTAAAGCGGAATTTGCCGATCAGCTTATTGATAATATATCTAAAATAATAGATCCGAAAAAAATCGACTATGTTATCAGCAATCACACGGAGATGGATCATTCCGGGAGTCTGCCCCGTGTAATGCACAAAGTCGGAGAAGAAAAGCCTCTTTTCTGCTCGAAAATGGGCCAAAAAAACCTTTCCCGCCATTTCAGACAGAAATGGAATTATCGCCCGGTTGAAAACGGGGAAGAGCTTACTCTTGGAAGCAGAACAATAACTTTTCTCGAAACAAGAATGCTTCACTGGCCGGACAGCATGTTCTCCTATCTTAAAGAAGACAAGATTCTTTTTTCGAGCGACGCTTTCGGCCAACATTATGCCGGAATGGAAAAGTTCGATGACCTGATCGGGGAGGCCATCATGCCTCATGCAAAAAAATATTTCGCCAACATTCTTCTCCTCTATTCTCCACTGATTTTAAAACTGGTTGAACACGTAACAAACCTAAAACTCGAATTTAACATAATATGCCCCGATCACGGGATATTATGGCGCAAAGACCCCGGAAAGATCATTAATGCGTATGTAAAGTGGAGCAGACAGGAGGCAAAGAATAAAGCCGTAGTCATATATGATACCATGTGGCACAGCACTGAAAAGATGGCTGAAGCAATTGTTGCCGGCTTGAGCGAGCAAGGAATAGAAGCAAGGCCAATGCATCTGAGAAAATATAACCGCAGCGATATAATGACCGAAGTTTTGGATGCTAAAGCGGTTATCGTCGGTTCTCCCACATTGAATAACGGCCTCTTTCCGACTGTCAGCGATTTTCTGACATACATGAAGGGCCTTAAGCCAAAAAATAAAATCGGGGCTGCTTTCGGTTCATACGGATGGAGCGGAGAATCGGTAAATCTTATCAAAAATGAACTTGAATCAATGAATATCGAAATCATCGATCCCGGTTTGAAGGTTCAATACGTGCCTGATGATCAATCCCTTGAAGCATGTGTTGAACTGGGAAAGAAAATAGGAAAAGCAATAACAGGATAAAAACAGCGAATGAAAACACCGGTTGTTGAGCTTGGCGACTGTATACTTTGCGGCATCTGCATAGAGGTTGCTCCCTCTGTTTTCAAATTAAGCAGCGCAGGTTATATTGAAATTTCCGAGCTTCCGGTCTACCCTGAAACAGAGGTTGACGAAGCTATTAAAAACTGTCCTACAGATTGTATCTCCTGGGACGGAAAATAAAACATGGATATCAACCGTACCGGAGGAAGGATATTAAAAAAAAAGATCTTTGAAATTCTGTCCGGGAATGATTTTAATGAACGGCTTTCGGAAATCCGGAGGTTTCCCGGAAGACAGGTTGTAAATCATCTTTTTTCCTGTCTCTATAATACCGATGAACTGATTAAATGGCGTGCAGTCACCGCAATGGGAGATGTGGTTTCTTCTGTTGCGGATGCTGATATTGAATCGGCACGTGTTGTCATGCGCCGTCTCATGTGGAATTTAAACGACGAATCGGGAGGAATCGGATGGGGTTCTCCTGAGGCAATGGGAGAGATTATCGCAAGAAATATGCGACTGGGGGAAGAATTCAGCCGCATCCTAATATCTTATATAAATAAGAACGGAAACTATCTCGAAAACGAAGTTCTTCAGCAGGGAGTTATCTGGGGAATCGGAAGGATTGCAGGTGTGAAGCCTCATCTTATGAGGGATTCTTTTGTCTTCCTGATTCCCCCTCTTGATTCCTGCGATGCTATGCTTCGCGGCCTTTCGGCCTGGGCGATCGGAGCAATAGATCCTGTCAGAGCACAGTCTGTTTTATTGCACCTGAAAAATGATGATTCAGTGATAAAGATCTATTCGGACGGCAACATTAATAGATTCACGATAAAAAATATTGTAGATAAAATTCTTCATGAACTGATTGATGTTTGATGGTTTCGTAAAGAAAAAATCAGACTCTTTGCAAAACCGTCAGGATCGGAACAACCGGAAACCGCGACCCTAAACCAAAAAGAAGGCTTTGATCACATGGATATAGCAGCGCTTATCCCTTCTCCCGATACTATCCCTGTTCATTGGATATGGTTCAAGGTGCTGCTGATTATTACTTTCATGGCCCACATTCTTTTAATGAATATCATGCTCGGGTCTGCAATCATAGCTTTTTTCAACGGATTGAAGAAGTCCCAGGACAGCAGTACGATTTCTCTCCAAAAAGACATATCCGAAAAAATAACTTTTGTAATAGCTTTCACCATCAACTTTGGAGTGGCGCCTTTGCTGTTTCTGCAGGTTCTTTACGGAAACTTTTTTTACACTAGTTCCATCCTTATGGCCGCTTATTGGCTGTCAATCATTTTACTGCTGATTATTGCATATTACAGCGCCTATATCTACAAATTCAAATTTGAGAAGCTCGCTTTTGCCCGCAAATATTTTATCGGGCTGACCGTTTTGCTCCTTACTATCACAGCCTTTTTCTATACGAACAACATGACCCTGATGCTCTCCCCCGGCTCATGGACAAAATATTTTACAGAACCCTCCGGGATCATTTTAAATCTTTCTGATCCGACCCTGTTCCCTCGTTTTATTCACTTTGTTACTGCTTCTGTTGCGATAAGCGGCCTCTTTATAGCAATAACATGGCAGAAGAAAAAGAAAAGCGGCACAACCGATGCGGATTTGAATATAAAAAATGGAATGAAATATTTTTTCTATGCCACTCTTTTTCAGGTTTTAACAGGGGCATGGTTTATTATCAGTTTGCCGGGAGACATTATGCTTCTTTTCATGGGAAAAGACGGTATAGGAACAATGGTCTTTCTGGCAGGCTTGATTGCCGCCGTTCTTTCTCTTATTTACGGCTTTAAAAACAGAGTTTGGCCTGCAACTTGGTCGGCCATAGTAACCGTGTTTTTTATGGTAATAATGAGAGATATGGTGAGAACCGCCTTTCTCAAACCCTATTTCGCCGTAGAAAAACTGAAAGTTGTTCACCAGTATTCACCGATGATAATGTTCATGGCTTCCCTGATTATTGGAATAGCTGCTGTAATATATATAATAAGATGCGCTCTTTCGATCAAAACATCCTGAAGTTTATGTTAAAAAAGTTTAACTGCTTAATTTATGCTGAATAACTATCTTATAAATTACCCTGTATGGGATCTCGGTTTCCTGGGAGGCGGAACCCTGATCGCCTTTATCGCCGTAATTCATGTTTATGTAGCCCATTTTGCCGTAGGCGGAGGCCTGTTTCTTGTACTCACGGAAATAAAGGGGTACAGGGAAAATTCTGCTGATATACTGGAATATACGAGAAGGCACACAAAGTTCTTTCTCCTTGTAAGCATGGTTTTCGGAGCCATAACAGGAGTCGGTATATGGTTTACGATATCATTGTTGAACCCCGCCGCAACTTCAATTCTCGTGCATAATTTTGTTTTTGGATGGGCGACAGAATGGGTTTTTTTTCTCGGTGAGATTGTCGCTCTTTTTGTCTATTTTTATACCTTCGGGAAGATGAACAAAAAAGATCATCTGAGAATAGGCTGGCTTTATTTTGCTTTCGGCTGGCTCTCCCTTTTTGTAATTAACGGCATAATTTCTTTTATGCTGACTCCCGGCAGGTGGCTTTCAAGCGGAAATTTCTGGGATGGTTTTTTCAATCCTTCTTTCTGGCCGTCCCTTTTTTTCAGGACATTCATGGCTTTCATGCTTGCGGGGCTTTTCGGCTTTGTAACTACATCGGCCATAAAAGAAAAGGCTTTAAGAGACTCCCTTGAAAAATACTGCGCCAAATGGCTCCTTGTTCCGTTTCTCTTTTTGCTTGCTTCCGCATGGTGGTATATTTCTTCTCTTCCCGAGCCTCAAAAGCTCATGATTTTAAAACTCTCGCCTGAAATACCGCCTCTTGTCAAAACATTCCTGCTCCTCTCACCGCTTATTTTTATTGCCGGTGTATTTATGTCAATACGAATGCCCGGTTACTTCAAAAAAGGAGTAACCTTTTCTCTTTTGGTCATGGGCCTCTTATACATGGGTTCTTTTGAATGGATCAGGGAAGCGGGCAGGCGGCCTTATATAATATATGGAGATATGTATTCCAATTCCGTTTCCGCAAAAAATGTGGACTTTATGATCACTAACGGGATATTAAAAACTTCAAGATGGGTTGTCTCCAAAAAAATTGATGAAACAAACCGGATTCAGGCCGGGAGTGAAATATTCAGACTCATGTGCATCTCCTGCCATTCTGTCGGCGGTTTTGTTAATGATATAACTGCTGCAACAAAAAAATATTCACAATACGGGATGGAGTCAATGCTAAGCGGTATGGGTAAAATAAATGAATTTATGCCGCCTTTTCCCGGAACCAATGCAGAAAAAGGGGCTCTTGCCGCATATATAGTAAAAGAGCTTAACAGCAGGAAAGAGGAACTGCCTTTTGAATATTCCGTCACCCCTATTGAACCCCAAGTCCCCCTCTTTGATCCTTCGAAAGATAAATATATTCTGCTTGTATGGAGCGGGAAAGGTATGCACTTTATATCGGACAACAACCAGTTTTTCAGCATTTCGCAACCCGGAAATACTATATATGCCCAGCTCATAAAAAGGGGGGAAACACCCGAAATTGTTTCAGGCAACCTGCGCATAACTTACCGAATCGAAGATGGATTTAACACACCTTCCTCAAATTCCAATTTCTGGCAATATACCAGATCTTTTTATGGCCGTCGGATTAATGATGATGAAGGATTTTCGGGAAAGAAAACAACCGGTGAAATGGATTTTAATGAAAGCCTTTTGGCTTACTCGGCAGGTTATCTTCCGGTCATACCTTACAGAGATGACGGATCCTTTATGCCCTTCCCGCTTGTTTATGTTGAAGCAAGAGATTCCAAAACAGGAGACCTGCTTTGCTCCACGGGAGCTTCCATGCCTGCATCAACAGAAATGGGTTGCCGTAAGTGTCACGGAGGAAACTGGGGCCGGAAGAACATAACCGGTTTTTCTGATGAGACGTCGCTCGATATTTTAAAGACCCATGACCGGATAAACCGCACCGGTCTTGAACTGTTGTCCAGGAAGGGTAATCCAAAAATGTGTTCGAATTGCCATGCTGGAGAACAGCCGGGGACAAGCGAAAAGTCAAAACATTTAAATCTATCGGCGGCCATACATGGTTTCCACGCAAACTACATTTCTGCAAATGATCCTGATCCGTGCAGTAACTGCCACCCGTCATCCGGATTCACAAAAAGTTACAGGGGCATTCACAGTAGAATAGGTCTTGATTGTTCAAGCTGTCACGGGAAGATGGAGGATCATGCTTTAAGTCTTCTTGTGTCCGAAAAAAACGAGGGTAAAAGTGAGGCTGAAAGGCTTATGAAACATCTAAGGCCAAGATCTGTTGATAATGTTAAACAGATTGAACCGAGGAAAGCATGGATAAACCAGCCCGACTGCTTGAATTGCCATGTTGATTTCAATCCTCCTGAAACGGACCAGTCGCCGCCCAATGTCTGGACAAAGGATAAAAAATCGCTCTACAGCTCGCGTTCAGACGAAGTCGGGGTAATGTGCCCGGCATGTCATGGAATTACCCACGCGGAGTATCCGGCATCAAATATATTCGGAAATGACAGGGATAATTTCCAGCCTGTACAATACCAGAAAAATGTTTATCCGATAGGAGCAAATAAAAACTGCAAGCTGTGCCATACCATAGATATGGCTGAAGAGATTCATCATCCCAACATGCTTGCAACATTTAGAAATATCCACTAGAAATGGAGCACAACAATATCTCTTGCATGAAAAATCTGCGCGGAGAAGGAATATGAAATCGTTTACGGTTAAGTTCTGCCTGATTTGTTTAATTTTTGCAGCGTTTTTCTATCCCAATTTCGCTTTTCCTTTCGGAGAAGAAGATGAAAGCCTTCTTTCTCTTTCTGATGCAATAAAAAAAGCCCTTGAAAGCAATCCCAGGGCAAAAGCCGCGTCTTTCCAGGCAGAAGAATCTGATGCGCGCGTAACTCAAGCCCGTTCCGGCCTCCTTCCCCAGATTTACCTGAATGAAACATACAGCAGAACGACCAATCCGATGTGGGCATTCGGGACAAAACTGAACCAGGAAAGAATTACTCAATCCGACTTTGATCCGGCAAAGCTGAATGATCCCGATGTCATGAATAATTTTATCACAAGCGTAACTTTGGACTGGACGATTTTCGACGGGGGACAAACATGGATAGGCTTAAAGCAGGCGAAAGCGGATAGTCAGGCATCGCAGCTCATGCTTCAGAGAACCCGTGAGGAGATAATTGCCCAGACCGGCATGGCTTATCTCGGACTTCTTATCTCTAAAGAGCATCTCAATCTGATCCGCCAGATTCTCGAAACAGCCAAATCACATTCTAACATGGTGCGTTCCAGATATGAAAACGGTTTTACCGTGAAAAGTGATTTGCTCCGGGCGCAGGTCAGGGTTTCGGAGCTGGAACTGGAACTCTTTTCCGCAGAAAGCAGCCTGATAATCGCAAAAGCATTGCTATGTAACGTTATGGGCATGCCGGCCGGTTCTTCATATAAAACATCAACACCGCTTGAGCAGGGAGAAGAAATAGAGAAACCGGTTGAAAAGTGGACTCAAAAGGCGCTCGCAAACCGCAAAGATTTCAAGCAATTGCTTGCCCGTGAGTCTATAGCTGAAGAAGAAGTGAACAAATCCATGGCGGGACATCTGCCGAGTCTCCATCTGCTTGGCAATTATGAAATCAACTCGGAGGATTTCAGCGATACCGCAGACAACTACATGGTTGGTGCAATGATGAGGCTGAACTTGTTTAGCGGAGAACGGATATCCGGAAAAACGAAAGAGGCTCGCGCTTCGCTCCGGAGAATTCAGGCAATCAGACATGAACTCGAGCTTGGAATAGATATCCAGATTCGCCAGGCATACTACCAGGCCTTAAGCTCATGGAAACGTATAAAGACTTCGCAGGAATCTGTTGCCCAGGCGGAAGAAAATCTTCGCATTGTCCGGAAAAGGTATGAAAACGGTTTATATGCAATCGTGTCTCTTCTGGATGCCGAAGCAGCCCTTAAACAAGCCCGCACAGGCAACCTGAAAGCGCTGCATGATTACAAAGCTGCTTCGATCCAGCTTGCTCTTGCCGCAGGAACCATAAATGATGGCATACAGTAAACAGGGGAGTCCGACATGCTTCAAAGAACAGCATTAACTTCAATATTTATTTTACTGGTCATCGTCTTTTCAGGCTGCGGTGGTGAAATAGAACCGGGTACCTCCAAAGAGAAAATGTCCGGAGTAATAAAGGCTCAGGTTTCGGAAGCGCGGATTGAAAAGCAGCCGCTTTTGTATGAGGCAATGGGAACAGTCCATGCGGTAAAGGAAAGCACCCTGTCAAGCAAGCTGATGGCCGCAGTAAAGGCGATAAGTGTAAAGGAAGGTGATTTCGTGAAAAAGGGCGATATTCTCGTTCTTCTCGATAACAGCCAGGTTGGTGCACAATTGCAGCAGGCCGAAGAGGCTTCGGCAGAAGCAGTCAGGGCACACGCAGCAGCCATTGCAGGAGCCGATTCGGCAAGAGCCGCAGCGAGGCTTGCAGACGCGACTTATCGGCGTTATCTCAGCCTCTTTAAGGAAGAATCGGCAAGCAGGCAGGAATTCGAGGAGGCGGAAGCCCGGAACAGCCAGGCTGAAGCGGCCCTCTTACAGGCTGAAGCAATGGTTCAGGCGGCAAGCCATCGCGTGAAGCAGGCGGAAGCCGCCCTCTCATCTGCAAAATCATTCAACAAGGACTCCACGATATATGCCCCTTATAACGGGTTTATTACAGCCAAAATGATGGAACCAGGGGATCTTGCATCTCCCGGAATGCCTGTTATTGGCATTGAAGGAACTGAAGGCAGCTACATTGAACTGGTTATTCCCGAAAACCTCATAAATAATACCGGCATCGGGGAAAAAGCAGGTATAACAATTCCCGCTTCAAATGACCTTTCATTTGAAGGTAAGATCACCACAATAGCTCCGGCGGCGGATCCAAAAACACGCTCTTTCATGATAAAGATTTCTTTTACGGTAAATGAAAACATCCATTCCGGAATGTATGCCCGTGTTCAAATCCCTTCGGGAGAGATAAGCGTATTATCCGTGCCCTCTTCCGCGTTGATCCATCAGGGTCAGTTAACAGGGATTTTTATGATTGATGGTGAAAAAAAAGCACGTTTCAGGGTTGTGCGAACAGGCAAATCCTTCGATAAATCGATTGAGATCCTTTCAGGTCTTAAGCCAGGAGATCGCTACCTGTTGAACCCACCGCCGAACACATCAGACGGCATGAGCGTAGAGGCTTTGTCATGAACATGAAAACCGGCGCCGCAGGAAAGATTGCGGGTTATTTCATAGAATCCAAGCTTACGCCCCTTATTATTATCGCCTCAATACTTCTTGGCATTGCCTCGGTAATCGCCCTGCCTAGAGAGGAAGAACCCCAGATAATTGTTCCGATGATAGATATATTTGTAGGCATGCCCGGTGCAGGCTCAAAGGAAGTTGAAGAGCGGGTGACCTCTCCGATGGAGAAGCTTTTATGGGAAATTCCCGGAGTTGAATATATTTACTCCACGTCAAGCCCGGGAATGTCTATGGTGATAGTCCGTTTTTTCGTGGGACAGAACGAAGAAGAAGCCATTGTCCGGCTTCAGTCCAAGCTCATGGCAAACATGGACCGTATTCCATGTTCGGTATCTCCTCCTCTGGTTAAACCCCGCTACATAGACGATGTGCCGATCCTGGCGCTAACCTTCTGGGGAAAAGACACAGACCACTACACCTTAAGGCGCGTAGCCGCCGAAGTCGAAAATCTTGCAAAACGGGAAGAAAACGCTTCCATTACAACAATTATTGGCGGAGAACGCCGGCAGGTTGAAGTAAACATCGACCCGGTTAAACTTTCCGCTTTCGGTCTTGATACCGAGCGCCTTTTTTCCATGGTATGCGCCGCCAATCGGGAATCCGATACCGGATCTTTTCCGTCACAGGCAGGCCAGACAATAGTCCATACGGGCGGTTTCCTGCGTGATGCCGAAGATGTTAAAAACGTTGTTGTATCCGTACGCGAAGGGAGACCTGTTTACCTGCACGATGTAGCCATGATTTCAGACGGTCCGGCCGAACCAAATCAGTATGTATTTTTCGGAGCAGGACCTGCTGCTGAAGATAAAAATATTGCAGTAAATAATCTGCCTAAAGACGCTTGTCCCGCAGTAACCCTTACAATAGCAAAAAGAAAAGGCACAAATGCCATTTCAGTGGCAAAAAGAATACTTGCAAGAATAGAAGATGCCAAGGGAACCGTCATACCCGGCGACATAAATATGACCGTAACAAGGCATTACGGTGAAACAGCGAAAGAAAAGTCGGATGAACTTCTTTTGCATATGCTGATTGCAATAGTATCGGTTTCAATACTCATCTGGTTCACGCTTGGCCGCCGAGAATCGGGAATAGTCGCTCTCGCAATACCCGTCACCCTTGCTTTAACCCTTTCGGTATTTTTCCTTTACGGATACACCTTGAACCGCATTACTCTTTTCGCCCTTATCTTTTCAATAGGAATACTGGTTGACGACGCAATTGTTATTGTTGAAAATATTGTGCGCCATTTAAGACTTCCTGGAAACGGGAATCGCCCAAAAATAAAGGTTACGATTGAAGCGGTTGACGAGGTGGGAAACCCGACCATTCTCGCAACCATGACCGTTATCGCCGCCATACTTCCGATGGCATTCGTTGGAGGTTTGATGGGACCATATATGCGTCCCATCCCTGTCGGAGCTTCAGCAGCAATGGTGTTCTCACTTCTTGTGGCATTTATTGTAACTCCCTGGGCTTCCATGAAACTTATCAGGCACAAAAGCGATAAAAGCCACGGCCATGAGAAAGAGGGATGGAGCACGCTCCTTTACCGCCGGGTTATGGCTCCGCTTATTCATAAACCTTTTTGGCGTTCGTTTTTTCTTATAATGGTATCGGTTCTTCTTCTGATCTCCTGCGGCCTTGTATTTATCAAAAAAGTTCAGGTCAAAATGCTGCCTTTCGACAACAAGAGCGAATTCCAGGTGATAATTGACATGCCGGAACGTTCTACCCTTGAAGAGACGCTCTCCACCGCTCTCGAAATGGGCGATTATATAAAAACCGTCAATGAGGTTGTTGATTATGAAATTTATACTGGCACGGCAGGGCCTTTCAATTTCAACGGCCTTGTGCGCCACTATTTTCTGCGCAAGGGGCCGAATGCGGCCGATATCCAGGTGAACCTCGTTGAAAAAGGGCGGAGAAAAGATCAGAGTCATGAGATAGCAAAGCGTATCCGGCCTCCTTTGAAAAAGATCGCGGATAAATATAATGCCTCAATTAAAATCGCTGAAGTCCCTCCCGGCCCCCCCGTACTTTCAACCCTTGTAGCTGAAATATACGGTCCTGATTACAACAGGCAGCGCCAGATTGCCGGGAGAATCAAGACGATTTTCGAAAAAACGCCGGGTGTTGTCGATGTCGACTGGTACATGGAAGAAAAACAGCCCAGATTCAACCTTGTAATTGATAAGGAAAAGGGGGCTCTTCACGGCATCAGCGCAGACCAGATATCAAAAGCCCTGGAAATGTCGCTTTCCGGGCGGCAGGCCGGTCTCCTCCACCAGCCCCTTGAAAAAGAAGATGTTCCCATCCTGCTGAAGCTGCCCCTTTCAGAACGGGCTGGAGTTGAGCGCCTTAAAGCCGTAAAAATATCGCAGCCGGATGGACGGCTCATAGCCATATCAAGCCTTGTCAAAGCATCTGAAACAGAGATGGACAAAAGCATATACCACAAAAATCTGATGCCGGTCGTATATGTAACAGGAGATGTTGCAGGTGAAAAGGAGAGCCCGGTTTATGCCATACTGGAGATGAGAAAAAAGATAGAAGCCATTTCTCTTCCCGAAGGCTATAAAATAGTTCAGCATACTTCGGCGCTTCCTGAAACCGACCGCCGTTTCTCCATGAAATGGGATGGTGAATGGCACATAACATACGAGGTCTTCCGTGATTTAGGGATAGCCTTCGGAGTAGTTCTCATATTGATATTCGTTCTCGTGGTCGGGTGGTTTCAGTCGTTTTCAACTCCTCTTGTAATAATGGCTGCCATACCCTTTTCCCTTATCGGGATACTGCCTGCACACTGGCTGATGGGAGCCTTTTTTACCGCTACATCCATGATAGGTTTTATTGCAGGGGCCGGAATTGTCGTAAGAAATTCGATTATTCTGGTAGATTTCATTGAACTTCGCGTTTCCCAGGGAATGCCCCTTGATCTTGCCGTGATTGACGCAGGCGCCGTGCGTTTCAGGCCAATGATGCTGACTGCGGCGGCCGTTGTGGTAGGAGCTTCGGTCATACTGTTTGATCCGATTTTCCAGGGTCTTGCAATATCTCTTATGGCCGGGGAGGTGGCGTCTCTGCTCTTCTCCCGGATGACAGTTCCTGTTTTGTATTATCTCGATAAGAGATGGGAATCAAGGCACACCATGAAAAAAAAGGACGCCGCAGATTCGGAAGACTCTAATGTTATGGACAACTTTTAAATAGTTATTGCAATTATATCAAGGTCTGAAGCCGTTCTATATTGCACAGGGGCTCTTAATTATTATCCATGGAATCGAGAGAGCCAGCATCTTTAGGGGATGATACCAGACACAGTTCGTTACGTCAGGTCTCTGTGGTGCTGGTTAGCCGATAACCATGACCACGTCACCAGTGGCCACATTTGCATCCTTGCCCGCCCGGATCTCCTTGACCACGCCGTCTGTGGGGCTGAGCAGGTTATTCTCCATTTTCATGGCTTCCATTATGGCGACGACCTGGTTTGTGGTGACCTTTTCACCCATCTGGACTTTGATCTGGATGATCTTGCCCGGGATAGGCGCCACCACAGCCCCGCTGCAGGCCATGGCCGGTGCAGCCGAGGGTTTGGGCATAGTCTCAGGTTGGGCTGCGGGGGCACCTTTGATTTTAACTTCATAAGGCGTCCGGTTGACAATAACTTGCGCCAGGTTATCCTGGATCGTGCCGATTTCAACATCAAAGATCTGTTCACCGATGCTAAATGTATATTTGTTCATTCTCAAACCTCGTGATCTATTTTTTTTGGATACGATCAAAAACCAGCTTGCGGTCAGTCATGAGCTTGCCGCGGCCGAAAAGCGCCCAGTCCGAGGCAGCCATGCGATAGGCGGGACCTGCCGGCGCTTGCGGATGAGCAATAGCGCTGCTCAGGTGGATGGCCAGGGCAATGGTTGCCACAGTCTCGGGATCGACACCCGCAACCGTTGCCGGTAAGGGCGCGAAAGGCACCTCCGGGAATTGGGGTTCTATCTCTTTTTCCGGGAACTTAGCACGCTCAGCCCGCCCCTCAATCCACTTGAACACCTTGCCGGAGAACATAATGCCCACCATCAGAATCGAGAGCACAAGGAATATCCCGAAGAAGCGAATGAACAATGTGCCCAGTGCATAGCCCCAGAAAGAATCGCGCGGCCCGACAATTAACTCGATGCGGCCGTTGGCTTCTCCATCGGCGTCCAGGGTGCCTCCGTCGCAGACCTTCACGGTCAGCATGTTGATCCGGTCGCCCAGTGCCATATTAGTCGCGCCCGAAGGGCCCCAGGCGATAGCGTTCGGCTCAAGCTGGCACCAAAGCTCGGTGGCGCTGGTAAAATAGGCTGAACTGACCGACACGGCTATTTCTGCTCCAGGTGCGGTGCGGGCTTGAATGCTGAAAAAGTCTGAGCGGAAATTCTTTGGATCCACCTTGGGATGATTTTCAGGCGTGTACTGCTTGTCCGAAACCGCAGTCAGATTTCCGTCTTCTGCATGGAATCGAATCTGGATCGGCGTGCTTTTGCCCCGAGGGATCAGCCGGGCGATCCAGTCGCCATCCTGCTGGGAAAATTCAGGTCGTGGTTTTTCGATATCTTCCTCTAAAGTTGCCCAGACACTGCCGTGCGGCACCAGCAGTACCGGGATAATCATAAACAACATGCGTAGCTGTTTTAATAGCATCTGCCGCTCCTCCTATTGAAACATGGCGATGAACATGCCGGCGGCCGCGGCCGAGCCGATCACGCCGGCTAGGTTGGGCCCCATGGCGTGCATCAGCAGCCAGTTGTTGGGATCTTCGCGCAGGCCTTCCGCATGCGCGACGCGGGCCGACATGGGTACGGCCGAAACACCTGCCGAACCGATCAGGGGGTTAATCTTCTCCTTTAGGAACAGATTCATGATGTGCACGGTGAGAATACCGCCGAAGGTACACACCACGAAATCAAGCAGACCGAAACCGAAGATCAGCATAGGCTTCCAGTTGAGGAATACTTCAGCCTGCATGGTGGCACCCACCGAGAGGCCCAGAAAGATAGTTGCGATATTCATAAGGGCGTTCTGGGCAGTGTCGCTGAGGCGCTTGACCACCTGAGATTCGCGCATAAAATTGCCGAACATGAACATGCCCATCAGGGGAGCAACAGCCGGTATCAACAGTATGATCAGCACGGAGGCGATCAGTGGGAAGAGCAGCTTTTCACGCGCTGAGACCGGTCTCAACTGTCGCATGCGGATGCGCCGCTGGGCCTTGGTTGTCATCAGGCGCATGATGGGCGGCTGAATCAGCGGAACCATAGCCATGTATGAGTAAGCTGCGAGAGCATTGGCACCGAGCAGGTGGGGAGCCAGCTTGGCGGTGAGATAGATGGTGGTGGGTCCATCGGCCCCGCCGATGATACCCACCGAGGCGGCCTCTTTCAGAGTAAACCCGAAAAAAAGCACTCCGATGTAAGTGATGAAAACACCCAGTTGGGCTCCGGCACCGATGATCATGGTCTTGGGGTTGGCAATCAGAGGCCCGAAATCGGTCATGGTTCCCAACCCCAGAAAGATCACACAGGGGATAATCTCCCACTCCACGCCGTACTTGTAAAATGCGCGGATCAGCTCCGGGGTACCGTGCTCGGAAAAGCCCATCAAAGGCACCAGTGGAAAGTTTACCAAAAAGATACCGAAACCGATGGGCAGCAGCAGCAGGGGCTCGTAGCCCTTGCCCACCGCCAGGTAGAGAAAGAAGAAGGCAATGAGCAGCATTATCACTTCTTTAATCGCCAGATTGGGAATGCCGGTCTGGGTGATGAGAATATTCTTGATCAGTTCAAAGACGTAGTCCCAGGACATAGCGCTTGGCCTCTCTCGATTACAACGGCATATTGTTGTGTTTCTTGGGTGGAAGGGTGTCGCGCTTGTTCTTCAACATGCGCAGGGCATTGATCAGCTTGGCACGGGTATCAGCCGGATCTATGACTTCATCGATATAGCCCAACTCGGCGGCACGGTATGGGTTGGAGAATTTCTCGCGGTAGGCTTCAATCAGGCGTTTCCGTTCGGCCTGAGGATCGGCAGCCGCCTGGATCTGTTCGCGGCTGATGATGTTTACCGCGCCTTCGGCACCCATTACGGCTATCTCGGCTGTGGGATAGGCGATGTTGATGTCACCGCGGATGTGCTTGGAGCTCATCACGATATACGCCCCGCCATAGGCCTTGCGAGTGATAAGGGTAATGCGTGGGACCGTGGCCTCGCAGAAGGCGAAGATCAGCTTGGCGCCGTGCTTGATGATGCCGCCGTGCTCCTGGTGGGTGCCGGGCAGAAAGCCTGGCACGTCCTCGTAGATGATCAGGGGAATGTTGAAGGCATCACAAAAGCGCACGAATCGGGCGCCCTTGATGGATGCATCGATGTCCAAACACCCCGCCATGACGGTGGGCTGGTTGGCAATAATTCCCACCGGCGAACCGTTCAGACGGCCGAAGCCCACCACGATGTTGCGCGCCCAGTGCTCGTGAACTTCGAAAAAGCAGCGTTCGTCCAGATTGGAGCGTATTATGGTGCGCATGTCATATGGCTTGTTGGGATCGGCAGGCACCACGTCGCGCAACTCCTCGTCGCGCCGGGCTGGATCGTCGCTGCAGACCGCAAGTGGCGCATTCTCCATGTTGTTCTGAGGCAGATAGCTCATCAATTCACGAATCATGGCGAGGCAGGCCCGGTCGTCAGATGCGGCAAAGTGGGCAACGCCACTTTTTGCCGCATGGGTCATGGCACCGCCCAGCTCTTCCTTGGAAACCACCTCGCGGGTCACAGCCTTTATCACTTCAGGGCCGGTGATAAACATGTGGCTGGTATTTTTCACCATAAAAATCCAGTCGGTCAGTGCCGGCGAGTAGACCGCCCCTCCGGCCGATGGCCCCATGATGGCCGTGATCTGTGGGATAACACCCGAGGCCATAACATTGAGCAGAAAGATATCGGCATATCCGGCCAGGCTGTTGACCCCTTCTTGGATGCGGGCTCCGCCCGAGTCGCACAGGCCGATCACCGGCACTCCGGTCTTCATGGCCATCTTCATCACTTTGCAGATTTTTTCAGCATGGGACAGGGACAGAGAACCGCCAAAAGAGGTGAAATCCTGGGCAAAGACAAAAACCTGCCGATCGTGGATAGTGCCCCAGCCGACGACCACGCCGTCACCGGGGATCTGCTTGTCGGCCATACCGAAATCGGTGCATCGGTGGATTTTCAAGCGGTCCACTTCCTGGAAAGTGTTGGGGTCGAGCAGTGCGTCCAGGCGCTCGCGAGCAGTGAGCTTGTCATCTTCATGCTGCTTTTGGATACGCGCGGCTCCCCCACCTTCCAAGGCTCGCCGGTTACGCTCTTCCAACTCTTTCAACAATTCTTTGTTCTCCATGGACGTTCCTTTCTATGCTTCATGGTCGCCCAGTCGCTAAAGGCGGCCTGAGTTCAACGGTAACCATTACCTTTGCGGCGCATATTTGTAAGTGCGCATCCAGTTTAAGCTTTGATAAGAACTTGCTTTTTAAGCTAAAAAGTATAGGGTAGCAACGCTTGTATGTCAATTAAAAACTGACTACAAAATATGATTAAGATCATTGATACGGAATATGCTGGACGCATTTTTCACATTGAGTTAACAATCTGAATGTTGTACGATATTTAGGTAACGGTGATGTGCCAAGAAAAGCAAGCATTGATGCACCGAAGGCTCTTCAGCATATCTTTTTCCGGGAAATCAGATGTTATGGACAACTATTAATATACTTGTCTAATTATTGTTACGAGTCAGATTGAGGCCTTCACTCGATATTAATTCCCGGAGATAATTCAAAAGGTGATAAAGCGACAATTACCAGTAATAATTTGTTAACCATATCATTCCTTTTCAATTGTTATTTTATGATCTCCTTTTTGATATTCTTCTCAAATCAAACTCTCTGCTGCTCCATCAGATTTCGGATTTCGCTTTTATATAAAATATTTTGATGATATAATCAAGATTAGATTGCAGTGATAGAAGTTGTCACAATATGGTTTCCTGATAGACACAAAATTTATGGTTCCGGAAATAATAGTTTTTATAAAAAGGAGAAAATAATCATGAAAAAATTCTGTAAAATTCTGTTTTGCTTAACGGTGATTTTTTTTCTTTCAACAGGTGCTGCCCTGGCCGACAAATCTGAGGTAACAATCATAGCTCCCGATTCAGCAGCAAAAGGCACAGAGATTACAATAAAGTTAAATGTGGCCCACCACGGGAACAACATGTTTCATTATACCAAATGGGCATACATAAAGATAAACGGGAAAGAAATTGCACGGTGGGATTTTTCGGCGACAAAGACACCCGAATCGGAAAATTTCACAAAAGAAATAAAATATACGGTAAATGAGCCTGCTCAGATAGAAGCTGAAGCAAACTGCAATATTCACGGAAGCGCCGGAATCGCAAAAGCCTCAGTTGGCATAAAATGATGATGGTATAAGGTCAACAGCAATTAACTAAAATTGATGAATTAAGGATTAAAGGACAGCCTTTTGTTACACTCGAACAATAGAATTCCGGAATCCTTGAACCCTTGCAAGGAGTATGTTTATGACTATCGGAGGTGTTTCAATTATTCTTATTGGTGGACTGCTTAATCTAATGCTGCTGTTGTTCCAACTTTTTTCCGGGCTTCATTATATCAAGGTTCCTTTAGGAGTACATAAGAAAACAGGTATCACGCTTGTTATTACAGCATTTATCCATGGAATACTAGGCATAATCAGCAATTTGTAAAGATTAGACCATTACATAACATCAGATTCAAAGCCACGTCGGGTAAGGCTCGACATGGCTCTTATGCTTGATTTTAAGCTCTCTATTCGAAAAGGAGCTTTGCGGCGTTAATCCCGCATATTTTTTTAATATCTTTCTTTTTAAGCCCTGCTTGGTCTATCTCTGCAAAATACCTTGAAGGTTTCAGGAGGGGAAAATCGCTTCCGAAAAGAATCTTGTCTGCGCCGATGATATCTTTTGCCTGTCGGTAAATCTGTGGATCATATAGAAACGGTGATGCGGCCGTGTCAAAATAGATGTTTTTCATGCTCTCTTTAACTGCTTTTTTCAAAAGATTAAAGAAGAAAAGTCCTCCACCCCAGTGGGCAAGCACAATTTTATTATCCGGATATTTTTTTACGAGATTGTATATCTGAAAAAGGGTATTCGGGGTTTTTCCAGGGTAATTGTGGCCTACCGGTTCGTTTGTGTGGATTAATGCGGGGATGCCTTTTTCCCTGCAAATATCCATTATGGGATTTAAGCTCTTTATAGATTCTTCGTCTATGCCTGAATTGTAAAATCCAAGCTCTCCGACGCCCGATAATCCGCCTTCAAGGCATCTTTCGGTCTCCTTTCCAGCCGCCATGCTGGCCGGGTCAAAACATGCAAATCCAATAAGGCGATCGGAATATTTTTGAACGGAATCCATTATGTAATCGTTATGCATTACAAAGATATCTTTATTTCGCCAGGGAAAACCGAAAATGACCGATTTATCTATACTGCTTTCATCCATGACCTCTATCAGTCTTTCAGCTCCAACAATTTTTGATTTGGGAGATGTGTAAAGGAGTTTAAAAGCCGGTTCAGAGGTAAAATATTTTTCTCTGTTTTCAGATACCTTTGCCGGAAAAATATGCGTATGAAAATCTATGACCACCTTAAAGCCTCCTTTCTCAAGTGTATGAATTAAATATATACCGGCTTTGTAAAAATCCAATTTCAGACGGCAAAGTAAAAAGCTCCATATGCAAGGCGTGCGAATTCTGAGGAATGAGGCGTACATGTAAGTACGCCGCTATGACGAGGAATGAAGCACAACGCCGCAGAGGAACTTTTTACAAAGCCGTCATTCGTGTCTGATATTATGGGAGCGAAGAACCTCGCACCCTTCATTCCATTTTTCAGCGATTCTTACAATATCTTTTCTTAACTCCATGTGCGCCGTTTTGCACGAACCCGGTATTTCTCCCCTTAACTGTGTGCTTGAATTTTCAACAAGCTGTATCAGTTCGGTTGCTATTATTGAATTTACTTTTAAAATATCTTTCAAGATATCGAGTATTTCAAGCTGATTTTCATCCATATAAACCTCCTTAAAAAATGACGGCTTCGTAAAAAGTCATTCTGCTGTGTTGCACTTCACCCCCGCCCTGTTGAATTCTCGCTGCTCGAGACGGCAGAGTCGATTCAACAGGGTGAGTCATTGCAGCGTACCAGTAAGTACTCTTCATTCCTCAAGATTCGTGCGCCTTGCATAATGTCCGCCTCAGGTGGATTACTTTGCCGTCTGAATTCCGTCTTTTTATGAGACTATAAAAATAAGCAGAATAAAACAAGATATTGACTGAAAAAGTTAATATTATTATATGTTCAACAATATGTTACACAGGAGGTCAACATGTATTTTGATAAACCGGGAAAAATCAATACGGAAAAGGCTCTGAAGCTTGCATATGAGCGTGGAAAAGCTTTAGGGATAAAAGAGGTAGCCGTCGCATCTTCCAAAGGGGATACAGCAAAAAAAGCCCTTGAGATATTTGAAGGTTTTAAAGTTGTTGTTGTTACCTATCATTGCGGTTTTATGGAACCTTTCAAGGTTGTGATGCCCAATTCTGCAAAAAAATATCTTGAGGATAAAGGCGCCGTTGTTGTTTCGGCAACACATGCCTTATCTGGAGTTGAGAGGTCGGTTGCCAATAAATTCGGAGGTCTTTATCCCACTCTTCTTATCGCCGAAACCCTGAGGCTCTTCGGGCAGGGCGTAAAAGTCGCCGTTGAAATATCGATTATGGCCGCTGATGCGGGAGCCCTCTCCGGTGAAGACATAATTGCTGTCGGAGGAACCAACAAGGGGGCTGACTCTGCCCTGGTGCTCAAGCCCGCAAACCAGTCGGACCTGTTTAATATGCGAATCAGGGAAATTATCTGCAAGCCAAGGTCATTTTAAACGATGTTTCTTATTGCAGGAATTTCCCCGAAAACAACTCTTGTCGACAAAAAACCTCAGTTATGCCCCGTTTGTGGTCTGGCCCAGGCACATTACAGACGCACAGATCACTATTTCAGTCTCTTTTTTATTCCGCTCTTCAGGGTAAAAAAAGGCGAAGCATTTGTGATGTGCGACAAATGTGAGCATGAAGTAAAAGAATTCGGATACGGGCACGAATTTTTTCCGGGTGATAAGGAAGCGGTGTGCTATAATTGCGGAAAAAGATTAACGGGGAAATTCAAATTTTGCCCGTATTGCGGAAAGGCAAAATAGTGCAGGCGTGAGACACGAGAGCAGAAAAGAATCATTAAATAAACATAGATGAACCCATAAAAATATACGGTTCAGACCGCAAAGTAACAAGCGGGATTAATATGATAAAGTAGTATAAAAAAACAACCGAGGTGATCAAAATGTCCAAAAAATGGGTCTACCTGTTTAATGAAGTTGATCTTGCAGAGGCGTATGTCGGCGGAAACTGGGATGATGTAAGGGGATTGCTCGGAGGGAAAGGAGCAAATCTTGCTGAAATGGCCCGTATAGGAGTTCCTGTACCGCCCGGTTTTTCAGTGACAACCGAGGCTTGCAATGCATATCTGGCTGAAGGAGGGGTTTTCCCGAATGGGATGTGGGAGCAGGAAAAAGAGGCTCTGAAAACGATAGAACTTGCAACAGGAAAAAAATTCGGAGACCCGCATAATCCTCTGCTTGTTTCCTGCCGGTCAGGCGCAAAATTCTCAATGCCTGGCATGATGGATACCGTACTCAATATCGGTCTCAATGATGAAACGGCAAAAGGTTTGGCGGGGCATATAGAGGATGAACGATTTGTATATGACTCGTATCGCCGCCTCGTGCAGATGTTCGGAAGCGTTGTAATGGGGATACCCGATGAAAAATTTGAAGAAGTGATTTCCGCAGCAAGGGCGGCGGCAAAAGTATCAATCGATGCCGAGCTTTCCGCCAGTGCGTGGAAGGCCGTGACTGAAGATTTTAAAAGAATTTTCAGAAGGCAGGCGCAAAGAGATTTTCCTACAGATCCGTATGAACAGCTAAGCCTTGCAACCGAAGCTGTTTTCAAGAGCTGGAACGGGAAGAGGGCTGTCGATTACCGTAATGCGGCAGGCATTTCACATGATCTCGGGACTGCGGTAAGTATAGTGACCATGGTTTTCGGTAACATGGGGAATGACAGCGCAACCGGAGTTGCAATGACCCGCAACGGTTCTACCGGGGAAAAGCAGCTCGAAGGAGATTATCTGATCAATGCCCAGGGGGAAGATGTTGTTGCCGGTATCCGGCTGACCAAGGATCTCTCGGAAATGAAAGCGGAGATGCCTGCTGCTTACATTGAATTCGAGGAAGTGGCGAACCGGCTTGAAAAACATTACCGGGACATGCAGGATATGGAGTTCACTGTAGAAAAAGGCAAACTCTGGATGCTTCAGACAAGGGACGGAAAGAGAACCGCCCAGGCCGCCGTGAGGATTGCCGTGGATATGGCCGATGAGGGGCTTATCTCGCTTGAAGAAGCTGTTCTTCGGGTTACTCCGGAACAGATTGATTTCTTTCTCCATCCCCAGTTTGACAGAAAAGCGACTGAAGCCGCCAGGGCTGAAGGCAAATTGCTGGCAACCGGGCTCAATGTCTCTCCCGGGGCCGCAGTAGGTGTTGTGGCTTTCGATGCCGACCGGGCCGAAACATGGGCAAAGGAAGAGGGAAAACAGGTTATCATGGTTCGTCCCGAAACACGGCCGGACGATGTTCACGGAATGCTGGCGGCAAAAGGCATTTTAACCACACGCGGCGGCCGGACAAGCCACGCGGCTCTTGTTGCCCGCCAGTTCGGGAAACCCGCGGTTGTCGGTGTCTCTTCACTCATCATAGACCTTGGCCGGCGCAGGATGAGTGTAAAGGATACAATAGTACATGAAGGGGACTGGATATCAATTGACGGCTCAACCGGTGAAGTATATCTCGATAAACTTTCGACAACTATCCCGGATATAAAGGATCCCTGGCTTATAAAACTGCTTTCCTGGGCAGACGGATTCAAGAAGCTTGGCGTCTGGGCGAACGCCGATTATCCGAGAGATGCAAAGCGCGCCCGTGATTACGGTGCGGAAGGCATAGGGCTTTGCCGTTCCGAGCATATGTTCTTTGAATCCGAGCGCCTGCCTTTTATTCAGAAAATGATCATGACCGATTTTCCTATCGAACGGCGTGAAGCAATCAATGCCATTCTGCCTTTTCAGCGGGAGGATTTTGCAGGGCTGTTCCGTGTTATGGACGGCCTTCCGGTTATTATCCGTCTGCTTGATCCGCCGCTGCATGAATTTCTGCCGAATCATGTTGAGCTGATGAGGGAGTTGTCCGATTTGAAGATCCGGATAAAGAATGCAGGAAATTTGTCGGAGATTGATGATCTCTTGCAAAAAATCAGATTGAAGGAAAAAATACTAAAGCGGGTTGAAAGTCTCCATGAGTACAATCCGATGCTCGGCATGAGAGGCGTCCGGCTTGGAATACATATTCCGGATCTTACCAGAATGCAGGTGCGCGCTGTTTTCGAGGCGGCATGTATTGTCGCCAAAGAAGGCATAAAGGTATTTCCGAAAATCATGATACCGCTTACAAGCCATGTTAATGAGCTTATAGTACAGCGCGCAACGCTTGAGGCTGAAGCGGTAAAAGTCATGAATGAAAATGATATGGATATCGATTACAAATTCGGAACCATGATCGAGCTTCCGCGCGCAGCCATGACTGCCGACAAGATTGCTGAACACGCCTCTTTCTTCTCATTCGGAACAAATGACCTTACCCAGACAACTTACGGAATATCGAGAGATGATGCTGAGTCCGGATTTCTGGTTGAGTATCTCGGTTCAGGTATTCTCCCGGACAATCCGTTTGCAACAATTGACAGAGACGGCGTAGGCGCATTGATGGAGATCGCGGTAAAGAAGGGGCGATCCGTTAAACCTGATCTGGAATGCGGAATTTGCGGTGAGCACGGAGGAGACCCCAAATCGATTTTGATATGCCACGAGATTGGGTTGACCTATGTTTCGTGTTCCCCTTTCAGGGTTCCGGTTGCGCGGCTTGCCGCAGCACACGCGGCGCTGCTTGAAAAGAAAAAAGCAACACGAAAGAAAAAATAACCCTAATTCTCACACTTTTGTCATGCAGGGGCGGCAAAAACCCTCCTGCATGACAAAATTATTATATCAAATCCTTCCGATTGACATATTCTTTTCCATGTTTATTCTTCTGTTTAAGAATCTCATGAAGCCAAAAAGCTCATTGAGTGAGCATATTTGGACTTATTATTAAATCAGGAGGCATTTATGCGTTTTGATAAATTTACGATAAAATCACAGGAAATCATCCAGAATGCGCATTCGATGGCTTCTTTGAATAATAACCAGCAGATAGAACCGGAACATCTCCTTTCCGCAATGCTGAGCGAGCAGGAAGGGATAGTAAGATCCATGCTTAACAAGCTTGGCACTTCTTCAGACTCTGTGGCAAAAGAGGTTGCTCTCTCAATCGACAGGTTGCCAAAGGTAAGAGGCGCAGGCGAAACGAGCATATCTTTGCGGACGAAAAGCGTGCTCGACTCGGCTTTTTCCGAAGCCTCAAAGATGAAGGATGAATATGTGAGTACAGAACATATTCTTCTTGCAATCTCTGATGACCATGCGGGCGAAGCATCGAAAATTCTCAAACGTCATAATATTACGAGGGAATCAATTCTGAAAGTTCTCGTGGATGTCCGCGGGACTCAGAGGATAACAGATCAGAATCCAGAGGAAAAATACCAGGCTTTGAATAAATACAGCAGGGATCTTACCGATCTTGCAAGGCTCGGAAAACTGGATCCTGTAATAGGAAGAGATGATGAGATAAGGCGTATCGTCCAGGTTCTTTCAAGAAGAACAAAGAACAATCCTGTTCTTATCGGTGAGCCAGGAGTCGGAAAAACGGCCATTGTCGAGGGACTTGCCCGGCGGATTGTGGCGGGGGATATTTCCGAGAGCCTGAAAAACAGGCGGCTTGTTGCTCTCGATATGGGCGCGCTGATTGCGGGTGCAAAATACAGGGGTGAATTCGAAGACCGTCTGAAAGCCTTATTAAAAGAGGTTGAGAAGGCGGAAGGAGAGATAATTCTCTTTATAGATGAGTTGCATACTCTTGTCGGAGCAGGAGCTGCGGAAGGAGCGATGGACGCATCCAACATGTTAAAACCGGCTCTTGCAAGAGGAACTCTTCGATGTGTCGGGGCGACAACATTGAATGAATACAGAAAATATATTGAAAAGGATGCCGCTCTTGAAAGAAGATTTCAGCCTGTGCTGGTAACCGAGCCTACGGTTGAAGACACCATTTCGATTCTTCGCGGGTTAAAAGAAAAATACGAGGTTCATCATGGAGTGAGAATAAAGGATTCAGCGATAGTTGCAGCTGCAACTCTTTCACATCGCTATATTTCCGACCGGTTTCTTCCTGATAAGGCGATAGATCTGATCGATGAGTGCGCATCCAAATTAAGAATCGAAATTGACAGCATGCCTGCAGAAATAGATGAGATTCAGCGCAGGATAACCCAGGCTGAAATAGAGTGTGTGGCTTTAAAGAAAGAGACGGATCAGGCATCAAAGGAACGGCTTTTAAAACTTGAATCCGAACTGTCGGCAATGCACAAAGAGATTGATGAAATGAAAACGCACTGGCAGAAAGAAAGGGAACTGATTCAGGTTATAAGAAAGATAAAGGAAGAGACAGAGCATCTGGGCACTGAAGAACAGCAGGCTGAAAGAGAGGGTAACCTGGCAAAAGTTGCGGAGATAAGGTACGGAAAGGCATCCGATTTGAGAAGGCGGCTTGATGATGCAAACAGAAATCTTTCAGTTCTGCAGCAAGACAGAAAGATGCTCAAAGAAGAGGTTGATGATGAAGATATAGCAGACGTTGTATCGAGGTGGACAGGAATCCCTGTCCGAAAAATGCTCGAGGGGGAAAAAGAAAAACTTGTAAGGATGGAAGAAAGGCTCGGAAAAAGAGTAATAGGCCAGCATGAAGCGATAGAGGCCGTTTCAAATGCGGTCCGGAGGGCCCGGTCAGGGTTGCAGGACCCGAACAGGCCGATAGGCTCCTTTATTTTCATGGGGCCTACAGGAGTAGGGAAAACAGAGCTTGCCAAAGCTCTCGCAGAGTTTATTTTCGACAGTGAGCAGGCGATGATAAGAATCGACATGTCGGAATACATGGAAAAACACGCGGTATCAAGACTTATAGGCGCACCTCCGGGTTATGTCGGATATGATGAAGGAGGGTATCTTACTGAGGCTGTGAGAAGAAGACCTTACTCGGTTGTTCTGTTTGACGAGATAGAAAAAGCTCACCCCGAGGTTTTTAACGTTCTTCTGCAGATTTTAGATGACGGCAGAATGACGGACGGGCATGGGCGGACCGTTGATTTTAAAAACACAATTATTATAATGACATCCAATGTCGGAAGCCGGTGGATACAAGAACTTGGAGCTTCAAGGCGTGAAGAGATGGAAGCAAAGGTTACAGAAGCTTTAAAGTCAAGCTTCAAACCCGAGTTTTTGAACAGGATAGATGAAACGATTATTTTTCATAATCTCACAACCGGGCAGATCGGCGAAATAGTGGGAATCCAGATCAAAAGGCTTCAGGCAAGGCTTGCTGAAAGAAATATCGAACTTCTCCTGTCGGATGCTGCGGTAAAGCTTATTGTTAATGAGGGATATGACCCGGTTTACGGAGCGCGCCCGCTAAAGCGCGCGATTCAAAGAGACATAGAGAATCCCCTCTCCAAAGAGATTCTGAAAGGCACAATCCGTGATGGAGGCTCTGTAAAGGTGAATGTTAAAGGGGATAAGCTTGTTTTTGAACTAATCTGAAGAGTCCGGTTTTGTTGCCGATACCTTATCAAAGACTTCAGCTACGACTTCCGTCTGGAGTTTTTCAGTTGCCTGTTTGATCTTGTTTTCGGTTTTCTGTTTTGCTTTTTCAAGAATCAGTTCGCTTTCAATTCCTGCTTCCTTAATGATTCCGACTTTTAGAATTTCCCCCTGTCTTGTGATATTCTCTTCAGCAGAGGCAATTAAAGTTTTTTTCTCATTTATTATCAACATCGTTTTTTCAATCTCGCCTGTGATTTTATCTTTTTCAGTTTCAAGACGGGATAGCTCAAAAGATGCAGCTTTTTTACGGCTTTCTATAAAATCCATGAGCGGTTTTACGGTGAATTTGGCAAGGAGTAAAACAACAATAAGCAAATTGACCCACACAATGAGAGAATCTGATTCCATTTTAAAACCTTTATGTTTTCTTGTTCAAGGATAAGATGTCCCGCTGGGTTACGGCCTCAAATAGCCTTTCTTAGTATAATAAACAGTTAAACAAACAGCAATATAATCTCGCGGGCTGTTTTTTGCGAAAGAGAAATCATGAGGATAGCAGCATGATATATTTCATAGAGATATTTACAACCATGCATGGCTTATGTTAGTTTTGGCTCATAATATTTTAAAATTGATATTTTCATCACTGCGAAGCCCCGCCTTTTAGAGCGATGCGCTTCACTGATTCAGTGCATTATGAAAAGGGATGGGAGCAAGAATGCTTTTTCCTGCATCAGAAAAACTTAATAAATTTTACAGCCGTTTTTCAGGCGACGATAATGTCCTCATATTAATCAATGCCGATCCGGATGCTATTGCAAGCGCAATGGCTGTAAAAAGACTTTTATGGCGCAGGGTAGCAGGTGTGACCATCTCAAGGATAAATGTTATTAAACGGCCGGATAATCTTGCAATGATAAGGCTGCTCGGAGCTAACATTGTCCATATCGAAGAAATAGATAAAAATAAATATTCGCGCTTTGTGATTGTTGATTCCCAACCGGAGCACAATGAAGCTTTTGCAGGGATTAAATATGACGTTGTTATTGATCACCATCCGGACACTGGTCCGGATGCGGGATTTCTTGATATACGTCCCAAGTATGGTGCAACTGCAAGCATAATGACCGAATATCTGAGGGCTGCAAGGATAAAGCCCTCTTATAAACTTGCAACAGCTTTGTATTATGCCATTAAGACCGATACAAGCAATTTTGAGAGAAAGGCTTTAGTTGAAGATGTCAGAGCTTTCCAGTTTCTTTTTCGCCATGCAAATATTCATATAGCGAGAAAAATTGAGCAGGCGGAATTAAGCTTTGATTTTTTGAAATCTTTCAAAAAAGCCCTCGAAAATATGAGAAATCGGAAAGGCAGGATTTTTATTCATACCGGGAGGGTAATCAATCCAGATGTTTGTGTTCTGCTTGCCGATTTCTTTATAAGAATCAACGGTATAAAATGGAGCGTAGTCTCGGGTATATGTGATAACCTTCTTGTTGTAATTTTCAGGAATGACGGGTTACGCAAAAATGCCGGCAGTGTGGCAAAAGAAAGTTTCGGCCATATAGGTTCTGCAGGAGGGCATAAGAGTATGGCGAGGGCTGAAATTCCGGTTTCCGCTTTAAAGGAGCATCTGGATCTGAAAAACAATGAAATGGTATTAAAGTGGATAATTGGCCAGATAGAAAAAAAAGCCGGCAAGAAGTAATGGAAGCGGACAAAACAGATATAACGGTAACTATGCTTGGCTCCGGAACCTGTGTCCCATCGCTTACCAGAAGCTCCTGCGCCGTCCTTGTTGAGACAGGTGCCGCTAAAATACTTATTGATTGCGGTCCAGGCACAATGAGAAGGCTGCTTGAAAACGGCACAGAGATATATGACATATCTCATCTGTTATTAAGTCATTTTCACCCCGACCATACAGGTGAGTTGATATCTTTTCTTTTCGCAAATAAATATCCCGACGGGAACAGGCGCAAAATACCACTCTCGATAATAGCCGGAAGGGGAATATCTGATTTTTATGTAGGACTGAAGAAGGTTTTCGGCTCCTGGATAGATCTTGAACCGAATCGTATCAATATAATCGAGCTTGCCTTAAAAAAAAGTGTTATAAATCTCGGTGATATTCTGCTGGAATCTGTTCATGTCGAGCATAATAAAGAAAGCCTTGCCTTCAGAATAACAGGAAATGCGGGATGCTCGTTTGTTTATTCAGGGGATACGGATTTTTGTGACAGTCTGATCGATATTGCATGCAATACTGATCTTTTCATATGTGAATCCGCTCTTCCGGATGAATTGAAGGTCAAAGGGCATCTGACGCCTTCTGTGGCAGGTGAGATAGCGGCCAGGGCAAAGGTTAAAAAGCTTCTCTTGACTCATTTTTATCCTGAATGTGATATGGTTAATATACAACTTCAATGCCGTAAAACTTATTCCGGTCCACTGGTTTTAGCCAGAGATTTAATGAAGATTTATTTGGCGCCTTCGTAAAAAAGCCAAAAAGGATTGGTTTTGCATGCGATATTATCCGGTTAATCTTGATTTACAAAACAGAAAATGCCTTGTGGTCGGGGGCGGGGATGTAGGAACCCGTAAAGCCGTAACGCTTCTGGACTGCGGTGCTGTTGTGACGGCTGTAAGCATTAAGGCAAGCGAAAAGCTTTTAAAGCTTGCGGAATCGGGCCTTATTGAGTTAAAGAGACGCCCCTATACCGAAACAGATCTTGGCGGTATGTTCCTTGTGATATGTGCAACCGATGATGAAGAGCTTAACCGGCAGGTAAGCCGTGATGCGGAAAAATTTAATATGCTTTGCAATATTGCGGATCGCCCGGAGGCCTGCAACTTTATTCTTCCCGCTCTTGTAAAACGTGGAGATCTTGTAATAGCCGTATCGACTTCAGGCAAAAGCCCTGCTTTTGCAAAAAAGATCAGAAAAGATCTCGAAAAACAATACGGTGTTGAATACGCTGATTTTTTGATATTAATGGGAGCAATCAGAAAAAAACTTCTAAGTTACAGCCATGAGCCTGAAGCGCATAAGCCTCTTTTTGAAATGATTATAAATAAGGACATTGTTCAATTAATAAAAAACAATGATACGAAAAAGATTGATTCTGTTCTTTTTGAAGTGCTTGGCGAAGGATATGACTATATGGATTTAATGGGGCGGCAAGAGTAATAAAAACCGGATGAACCGAAACAGCGAGCGCAAACCCGCTGCTTTTGGGGCGGTTAGCGAGCGAATTAAAAACAGACACTATTCCTTACTGTTGAAGATTCCCAACTGCTTGCAGCGGGGAGCTTCAACATATAAAACGGTGTGACATATGGATAACCTGATTACTGTAACCAGTTTGCTGTACGTCCTGAGCTCGGTCGGATACATTTTGTTTCTTTTCTTCCAGAAAGAGTATCTTCATAAGCTGGGACAGGTTTTTCTGGCAACAGGCTTTTTGTGCAATTCGATTTTGATAGGTTATTATTACGCAAAAACAGGACAGATACCAGTCAGAAATCTTCACGAAACACTTCTTGTTGCAGGCTGGGCTGTTGCCGGGGTTTTTTTTGCTTTTCAATATAAGTTTAAGGTAAAAATTCTCGGCGGATATGCCGCTCTTCTTGCTGCTGTGTGCGTTGTGGCATCTTTTCTTGCGCCCGGCAAAATTGTTGAAACCCAAACCATTTTCAATAGCGTTTGGCTTATAGCGCATGTGGTTTCAATTTTTGTAGGCCATGCGGCTTTTGCCTTGGCTTGCGGAGTCGGGCTTCTCTATATTGCTCAGGAAAATGCTATTAAGAGAAAAAAGCATGGGTTTTTTTATAAACGCCTTCCTTCACTCGATCTTCTTGACAGCACCGGCTATGCCTGTATAGCAACCGGTTTTACCCTGCTTACGATAGGGCTTATAACAGGTTTTATATATGCTAAGTCGGTCTGGGGAAGATTCTGGGGCTGGGATCCGAAGGAGGTCTGGTCCGGTATTACATGGCTGTTGTATGCGGCGATTCTTCACGGACGTCTTACTGTCGGATGGAGAGGTAAAAAAGCTGCCACGATGGCTATAATCGGGTTTGCTGTTGTTTTGTTTACTTTTTTTGGCGTGAATTTTCTTTTAAAAGGGCATCATGGAATATTTACACGATGACGCGTTCTCATCGGTTGTAATAAAGCCTCAGTATGTTTGATATATATGGTTGAAATAATACTTCTTGGATTAAATCATAAAACCGCTCCGGTTGAAATAAGAGAGCGCCTTGCTTTTTCAAAAGAAGAAGCGGCAACAATGCTTGATGCTATTAAAGAATCGGCTTACGTTAATGAAGTCGTTTTATTTTCGACATGCAACCGTGTTGAAATTCTGATGACGGCAGACGATAAAGCAGCTGCGGTTGAAACAGCCAAAAGGTATCTTTCAGAATTTAAAAACATGCCTCTTTCTCAGTTCCAGGATTCAATTTATGTTCACGAAGGCGATGAGGCTGTCCGGCATATATTCAGGGTCGCATCGAGTCTTGATTCAATGATGGTCGGGGAGCCTCAGATTCTTGGGCAGATAAAAGAAGCGTATTTTAATGCAACAAAAAGAAAAACTTCAGGGGTTATATTAAACAGGCTTCTTCACAAGACTTTTTTTACGGCAAAAAGGATAAGAACAGAAACCAGAATCGGAGATCATGCCGTTTCAATCAGCTATGCTGCAATTGAGCTGGCCAGAAAAATATTCGGGCCGCTTGAGGGGAAAAAAGTGCTGCTGATAGGCGCGGGGGAGATGGCCGAACTTGCTGTTGAACATCTGCTTAAAAACAGGGTTAAAGAGATATTCGTTGCAAACAGGACATTTATAAACGGCGTTGAACTTGCAAGGAGATTCGGCGGAAGTGCCATAAGGTTTGAAGAGATTCCCGGTTATATTCTGCAAGTTGATATCATAATCAGTTCAACAGGTTCGCCGGACATAATAGTTACAAAAGATCAGGTAAAACATATTATGCCCGGAAGGAGGAATCGCCCGCTTTTCTTTATTGATATTGCAGTTCCAAGAGATATTGATCCTGCAATAAACAAACTGAACAACGCTTATGTCTACGACATAGATGATTTAAACGGAGTTATTGATGAAAATCTTGAGGATAGAAACAAAGAGGCTGTAAAAGGTGAAAGAATTATTGATGAAGCCGTTATAAGCTTCAGGCAATGGTTTGACAGTCTTGATGTTGTTCCCACAATCATCGAATTAAGGAAAAAAATAGACTCGATAGTAACAGCAGAGATTCAGAAGACAATACAATCCATGAATCTTACGGAAAGCGACCGGGAAGCCTTTGACAGGATGAAAAATGCTCTGATAAACAAGATAATGCATCATCCTACCCTTTTGCTGAAACGAGACGGGTGTCATGGGCGCAATTCTGTTTATATTGATATTACCCGAAAGCTTTTTAATCTGGACGATTAATTTGGAGAATCATAGTGAAAAAAATCGCTTTTCTTTTTCCCGGTCAGGGATCACAAAGTGTAGGCATGGGGTTTGATTTTTACCAGGAATTTGTTTTTGTTAAAGAGCTCTTTGAAATGGCTTCTGAAATTTGCAAAATAAACATACCTGAACTTTGCTTCAAAGGGCCGATGGAAGAACTGACAAAAACAATTAACCTGCAGCCTTCAGTGACAGCCGTAAATCTCGCGTGTCTTATGGCGGTTGAAAAGGAGTTGATAATTCCGTCTTTTTTGGCAGGACACAGCCTTGGAGAATACAGCGCCCTGTGTGCTGCAAGTGTGATTTCCCGTGAAAATGCTTTCAGGCTTGTCTATAAACGCGGAGAACTCATGCACAGAGAGGCGGTTAAGCATAAAGGAGCAATGCATGCGATAATCGGGCTTCCTGTCGAAGATATTGAGATGATAATAGCCGAAGTAAATAATGAGGGCATTGTGTCTGTAGCAAATCACAACACAAAGACCCAGATTGTCATCACCGGTGAACCGGAAGCGGTTAACAAGGTTTCATCCCTTGCTTCCGCGAAAGGAGCAAAGCCGGTTCCCTTAAATGTAAGCGGAGCATGGCACAGCAAACTGATTAAGGGGGCGGAAGATGATTTTGAAAAGTATCTTGAAAATATCACTTTCAGCAAGCCTGCAATCCCTGTTTTTCATAATGTTACCGCTGATGTTTCCAGTGATCCTTCTGGAACCAGAGTCCTGATGGGAAGACAGTTGTGCAGTCCTGTAAAATGGTTTGATTCAATCAAAAGGCTTATGGATAAAGAGGTTGAAATATTTGCAGAAATAGGCCCTGGAAGGGTGCTTACGGGGCTGTTGAATAAAATATTGCCGAAGGATTACCCCCATAAAATTTATAGCGTCAATTCAATAAAAAGCTTTGAGAATTTTATAAAAGAAGTCAAATAGTCTTTTGCTAAGCCGTCGTACAAAAGTAACCGTAACATTAGGGGCCATAAGCCGTGACCGGCATAAGGAGCCGCAGCAAAATGGTCAGAAATATAATGGTTATTTTGTAACGGCTCCTAATCCCGATAAACGGGACTTTTTTCAGTACCCCCTTGAGGGGTGCTCTTTTCAGTACCCCCTTGAGGGGTGCTCTTTTCAGTACCCCCTTTTAGGTGCAGAAAAACGCAGAAAATAAGTTCTAACTTACTATCAGATATCCTGCTGGGGTTCCTCGCTGTCTTCAGGTTCAACCCATATTATATGCCGTTTGTTGACAAAAAGGGTTTTACCTACCCCATCCCTGTAAGAAACATCAACTATTACAATAAAAGTGGCTTCAGATTTTGTAAAAAGATCTGAGACCCTTTGATCCGAGGAAACGTTTATCTTTCCCTGAATAGTTGATCCATCCGAAGTTTTGACTGTGATTTTTTTATAATCCGTTTTAGTGCATGTATCCTGTTTACTCTGTTCCAATTATTCACCTCTGCGATTTATAATTATAATTGAAGCTTCCGCCCCAAGACTTCGGCGCGCTCAGTCGGGCCACAGCGGGGAGTCTTTAATTAGAAAAAATTAAATTATTCTCATCTGCTAAGGTATGTTAAAACCATATTACATAATTTATTGAGATACAATAAATAAAATGTGCTGTAAATATTTAAACTGCCCGCTGCTTGCAGCGAACAGTTTCGACCGTAGTAAGAGAATAGTCTCTATTTTTAATTCGCGCAAATTCCCCACAGCAAGTCCACCATAGCGGGGAAGTTGCTTGCTGTTTCGGTTCAAAGACAGCTTTTATGTAAAAACATCTTTACTTAATCGATTCTTTATGGTAATAAAAACGGTTTAAAATGAGAAATATCTCAAGGAAAAGGGACTAGCTATGAAGAAAAAAGATGTTGAGTCTTTCAAAGAGTTTTTGACAAAACGCTTGGAAGAGCTTTTGAGTCAGGCAGATGATACCGTTTCCGGTATGACTGATCCCAAAGAAAATTTTCCGGATCCTACAGACCGTGCCGCTCTTGAGGCAGACCGTAATTTTATGCTCAGGATCAGGGACAGAGAGAGCAAGCTTATTCGTAAAATAAAATCAGCTCTTGAACGCATAGAAAACGGCACTTTTGGCGTATGCGAAACCTGCGGCGGAGAGATCTCAGTTAAGCGTCTGAAGGCAAGGCCGGTAACTTCTCAGTGCATAGAATGCAAATCCAAAGAGGAGGCCTTGGAAAAAGCTCTTGGTTTATAGTAATGACAGGGGCATAGACCTTCATATCCATTCATCCGCATCAGACGGAACATTTTCCCCCTGCGAAATCCTTACCCTGGCAAAAAAGCTTAATCTTGCTGCGATTGCAATTACAGATCATGATACGATTGCCGGTTCCAAAGAAGCAATCGACATGGGCATTCCATCGGAAATAAAATTTTTAACAGGAGTTGAAATCAGCGCGGCTCCTCCTCCCTCTTTTTCCTGTTCGGGAAGTTTCCATATCCTGGGATATTCTTTTCGTTCGGATGATCCTGTTTTGAATCAGACTCTTTACACTCTCCAGATGGCCAGAAAAAATCGTAATCCCGGTATAATTGAGCGCTTGAAAAATCTTGGGTTTGACATTTCAATCGAAGAGGTTCTTGAATTTGCGGGAGCCGGGCAGACAGGGAGACCTCACATTGCCCGTCTTATGACAGAGAAAGGTTTTGTCGGATCTATCAATGAGGCTTTCGATAAATACCTTGGAAAAGGAAAACCGGCATATGTTGATAAATACCGGATCGAATGCGGCATGGCGATCAAGATTATATCCAACGCGGGCGGTATTCCCGTCCTGGCCCATCCATCGCTTATAAATATTTGTAATGGCAGAAACTTTGAGGATCTTATTGCCGATTTGAAAGAAATGGGAATTAAGGGTATAGAAGCCTATTATCCTGAGCATTCAAAAGCCCAGATTTCCAATTATGTCAAAACTGCGGAAAAACATAAGCTGCTTATAACAGGGGGTACCGACTTTCACGGCTCCTTAAAACCTGATGTCAGTATGGGATCCGGAAGAGGAAACTTTCATGTGCCATATCTTTTGTATGAAAATCTTATAAATTCCAGACAGATCGGTCAGTCTGTTTTCACTGTTCCGCGGATAAAACCAAAAGAAAAATAAGGAATTTTTTAATGGAACGTCCGGATCTTTCAGAGTTATCAAAAAAACTTTCATATGAATTTAATAATCAAGACCTCCTTGATGAGGCTCTTCGGCACAGTTCGTTCGTGAACGAACAGGCCGGAACGCAATTGTGCGATAATGAGAGGCTTGAGTTTTTAGGAGATGCTGTTCTGAATCTGGTAATAGGTCATCTTTTGATACATCGCTTTCCGGGGCTTAAGGAAGGCGACCTGTCCAGAATGCGCTCAAATCTTGTTAATGAATCACAGGTTGCATCAATTGCCAGATCTTTGGATCTCGGCTCCTTTGTCCTGCTTGGGAGGGGAGAGTTTTTAACCAACGGTCGGGAAAAAAATTCAATTCTTGCCAACACATTTGAAGCTGTCATTGCATCGGTATATCTTGATGGCGGGTATGACGCAGCATTTGGAATAATAGAAAAAAGCTTTTTGTCTCATTTCGTATCAGACGGAAAACCTGCTGTAAATTATGATTATAAAACCAAGATTCAGGAATTGATGCAGACCGGTCAGGGGGCTAAACCGGTTTACAATGTTATAGATGAAACCGGCCCGGACCATGAAAAGATATTTAAAGTGGTGCTATCGGTTAATACAATACATACCGAAGGCTGCGGGAAAAGCAAAAAACTCGCTGAACAGGATGCTGCCAGAAAAGCACTTGATCTTTTAATGAACAATAAGTGACGGATTTTTACTAAGCCGCCAAAAGAAATTATTGTCTGATGCCTGATACAGGAAAAAATTTCATAATACCCGTTTTTATTCCACACGCAGGATGCCCCAATAAATGTATTTTCTGTAACCAGAATACCGTTACAGGAGAAAAAAACTATATACCTTCGCAGGAAGAGTTGCATAATATTATAGGAACATTTTTAAATTATAAGGGGGAAAAAAGAAACAGGGTTCAAATCGGATTTTACGGGGGTAATTTTTTAGGTCTGGAAATCGGCATAATCAAAAATCTTCTGTCTGCGGCAACAAACTATGTAAAAAACGGACTTGTTGAGAGCATACGGTTTTCGACACGCCCGGATACCATCGATGATGACAAGCTTGATATTGTAGAGAATTATCCGGTTTCTGAAATTGAGATAGGTGTGCAGTCTATGGATGACACCGTGCTGGCGGCGGCAAAGCGAGGGCACACATCTTCAGATACAATAAACGCGGTCTCGCTGATTAAAAAAAGGCGTTTCAAGACCGGCCTTCAGATGATGATAGGATTACCGGATGACGACGAGATAAGATCGCTTTATACTGCACACCGTATATCGGAACTTTCCCCTGATTTTGTAAGAATATATCCGACCATTGTGCTGGCAGGAAGCCCTCTTGCCGTGTTATATAAGAAAGGTAAATATGTACCTCTCTCTCTTGAAGAAGGAGTGTCGATTACAAAAAAGGCATATCTTATTTTCAGAGAAAAGAATATCAAAGTTATCCGCATGGGTTTGCAGGCAACGGAGGATCTTCGGGAAGGAACTTCAATTCTTGCAGGACCCTATCATCCGGCCTTCGGACATCTCGTATATTCGGAAATTTTTCTTGATAATATAATATGTGTTCTTCAATCAAAATCCTTCCTGCCTGAAGAGATAACCATAATGGTCCATCCTGCGAGCGTTTCGAAACTCCGTGGATTAAAAAACTGCAATATCGTTAAAATAAAGAGTTTGTTTGACATCAAATCCGTGCGTGTCCTTCCCGATCCGTCCCTGCCACCCAGCAGATTCAGCATAGCTGCAAACGCGTAACACCATCAAGGCTCAACTTGTTGATCTATTGAATTTGATATATTTATCGAAATATACGAAATCGGTTGAATGCCTGGAAACAGATCGGGATGTATTGTTAACCAATCATTATTCTCCTGTGGAGCACTGGAGGCATATTTGTACCACCAACCCGATAGCATCAACGTTTGTAAAGGTAAGGATGCAGACAGTAAAGTAAGAGTTTGTTTTTCGGCAAGAACGGTGAAGATGATGAACCTTAAGCTCTGTGAAAGTGCGCAGAAAAGATGGGTACGGCTTTAAGACTATGAAAAATTAGCAATGATTACACTTGGAGTATAATTTGCTGACAGTGTTATAAAAAAAGAATCGCTGCCTACGTAAACATCATTTAACTATATCTCTGACGCCGAATGGCGTAGAAGGCCAGATTATCCATTGCCGTTATCCATGCAGGGCCCGGCCTAAAGCCTTAAGAGAAACCTCAAGCATGATCTCGGCTGTGGTCGGATGGGCATGTATCGTCTCGGCCAATTCCTGCAGGGTGCACCCGGTCTGCACAGCCAGGGCTCCTTCAGCGATCAAATCCGTTGCATGCGGCCCAATAATATGAACACCAAGGACCCTGCCGTTTTCTTCATCAGCCACGATCCTGGCTTCTCCGGCAATCTCTCCCATGATCTGGGCCTTGCCGATGGTCCTGAAGAGAACGCTTTCAGCTTTGACCTGAAACCCCTTTTCCCTGGCCCGGGCTTCACTCAAACCAACACTTCCGATCTCCGGAATAGTGAAAATGGCATTAGGTATGACGTCATAATTCATCTTGCGTTTCCCTGCCATGGCGTTTTCAGCCGCCACAAGTCCTTCTCTCATGGCAACGTGCGCCAGCATGATCTTGGCTGGCCCAAGTACATCGCCGACAGCATAAACATGCGGTACATTCGTGGCCATATATTCATCCGCAACGATCCAACCGCTGGTGTCTGTTTTGATTCCCAGGTTCTCAAGGCCTATTCCGGCTGTCATGGCTTCGCGGCCAATGGAAATCAGGACCTTTTCCGCTTCTGCGATCTGAGATTTAATTGTTCTGGCTTTCTCCTGATCCATAAAAGATGAAGGCCCGATAGTCACACGGCATGTACCGAATAATTCTTCAATCGCCTGAACCGACCGTTCAAGGAGAATATCGATTTTTTGTTTTTTCATCTCTCTCTGCAGGACCATGGAGCAAGCTTCGTCAACGGCAGGCAGAGGCAGGAGGCGTGACATGGCTTCAACAATAGTCACCTTGACTCCGTAAGCAGCCAGAATTGAGGCAAATTCGCAGCCGATTACCCCGCCGCCCACAATTAAAATTGAAACCGGAAGTTCTTCAAGAGATAAAGCGTCATTATTAGATAGAATTGTCCGGCCGTTGAAAGCAAAAGATGGCATAGTAAACGGTTTGGAGCCGGATGCTAAAATCAGGGTGTCCCAGGGTATTTCCATGGTTATATCATCCGATAGAGCCACACAGACCAGGTTGGAACCTTCAATATGGGCAGTTCCTGGTATATATTTGATTTTGTGATGTTCGAACAGTCGATGAATTCCTTTGGCCTGGTCTTGAATCACCTTTGTCTTGCGTTCCATCAGGGCTTTCATATCCACTTTGATATCATTTCCCAAAGAGAGACCGAATTCTTGAGCACGCCGGCAGCGTTCCAAAAGCTCGGCCGTAGTTTTCATTACTTTTGAAGGAATACAGCCCCAGTTAAGGCAAGTGCCACCGACGTTTTCCTTTTCAATAACAGTTACGTCAGCCCCTAATTGAGCGGCCCTGACAGCAGCCACATAACCGCCCGGCCCTGCTCCGATAATGACCATTTTACGGTTCATCGCTTTTCCTCCTGATTTATCCTGAACTTCCTCAGCAATTTTTATCAATATATTCCATCTATTTCAAGTATTATATTTTTAATTATTTATAGTATGATACATATTTTAATAAAATATTGACAAAAGCATCAATTTATTGAAATATATTTTAGCGTTTGAACAGTATTTGATCTGGGAGATTCTAAAAAATGAAATTAGATAAAACCAACATCTCTATTTTAAAAGAATTACGTGACGGCCGCAAATCTTTCAAAGAAATCGCCGAAAAACTTTCGGTTTCAGAAAATACAATCCGCTCAAGGGTTGGCAAGCTGGTTGAAACAGGCGTTCTGACAATAACGGGGCTTGTCAATCCTGAGTTGATCCCGGGGCATAAAGTAGCACTGGTCGGAGTCAAGCTCAATACCATGGACCTTGTCAAAAAAGGAAAAGAATTAAGCAAATTACGTGGTGTCGTTTCGGCTTGTGTGGTTACAGGGCGTTTTGATCTAATGTTGATAATTTTTTTAAAAGAAAGTTTCGGTTTACTCGAATTTTATACCAACGAAGTTGCTAAAATAGACGGGATCCAGTCGGTTGAAACATTTGTCGTGTATAAGAATTATAATCTGAATGTCCCGTATATTATCTGAAAATCGACTTTTGACCCGCGAATAAAAAAACCGGAACAATTGCTTTGATTTCCTTAAACCGAAACAGCGAGCGCAATCACCGCTGCTTGCGGCGGGGTTAGCAATCGAATTACAAATTGACGCTATTCCCTACGGCCGAAGATTCCCCGTAGCTTACTGCGGGGATCTTCAAATAAAAGCAATTGGAAAGGAATCATAATCAACTATGCCTCAAACCTTACAAAGAACTCTACTGTATGATTGGCACGTGAAACACGGCGCGAACATGGCCCCCTTCGGCGAATACGAGATGCCTCTCTGGTATCCTGCCGGTGCCAAGGAAGAGCACTTGTCAGTCATCACGAGGGCAGGAATGTTCGACACCAGCCATATGGCAGTCATTAAGGCCGCCGGCCCCGGAACCTTTGATCTGCTGCAGCTTTGCTTTTCAAAAGACATCCAACGCTGCGCAGGAAAAAACAAAGCGCCTTTGACTCCGGGAAAATGCAGTTACGGCGTTTTTCTAAACCGGCTGGGGGAAGTACTTGATGATGCCATTATCTATAAATGCGCGGTTGATCAATATATGATCGTTATTAACTCGGGGCAGGGGCGGAAAATAACAGATCATTTGGAAGACCATAAAGACGGGCGCAAGGTGGACCTGACCGATCTTTCCGGTCAAATCGGCAAATTGGATTTACAGGGACCTTTGTCGGCCAGAATTCTCAAAAAATTAATTATACAACCCGACCGGGTTTTCGCAAATATGCCCTATTTCAGTTTTAAGGGTCATTTTGATGAAAATTCGAAATTGGCCGATCAGGTCAGGTTATTGGACCGGACACCTTTCCTTCTTTCGCGCACAGGGTACACGGGGGAATTCGGGTTTGAAATCTTTGTCAGGCCCGAATACTTTAAGAAAACCTGGGAATTAATAATCGACAGCGGCAAGGATATGGGATTAATACCCTGCGGTCTGGCCGCGCGCGATTCCTTAAGAACAGGAGCAATGCTGCCCCTCTCCCATCAGGATATCGGTCCATGGACATTTCTGAACCACCCCTGGCCGTTCGCTTTACCCTATGATGAAAAATCCGGGTTCAGTAAAAATTTTATTGGTTCCGAAGCATTGGAAAAACAAAAAAATCATGCCGCCCATACCTGTGCTTTTGTCGGTTTCGATCTGCGCAAGGTAACCGTCGGCGATGATACGGCTGTTATCGATCAGAATGGTCAATCTCTGGGTCAGGTACTGACCTGCGTGACGGATATGGCTATCGGCCGCCATGAAAATCGGATTTTTTGCATCAGCAGTCCGGATAAACCCTTTGGATTCAAACCGGGCGGATTATCGTGCGGATTTGTAAAGGTCAGCAAACCTCTCGATATCGGCCGGATCATTCGAATAAAAGACAAAAGACGGGAAATCCCGATCATGATTGTCGATCATATCCGCCCGGATTGTACAGCTCGCAATAACATACAAAAAATGTTGCCCTGAAAAACAAGGTGAATCTTTGCTGAAAGTAAGCAGATAAACGGGCAACTTGTGTAATTGCGAACAGAATACATTTAATAGTGAGGAATAAATTAAAAGGAGGGACTTCCATGAAAGAATTGAATGAACTGCACCTGCCGGATGACATCCGTTACACCGATGATCACGAATGGGCCGGAAAAACCGGTGATACAGTCAAAATAGGGATCAGCGACTATGCCCAGGATCAATTGGGAGACATCGTCTATGTGGAATTGCCTCAGGTCGGTGCCAGTTTTGATCAGAAACAACAATGCGGGACTATTGAGTCGGTTAAAGCAGTATCGGAAATGTATATGCCCCTTGGCGGTGAAGTGATCGCCGTTAATCCGGAACTGGTAGGCGCGCCCGAACTGCTTAACAAAGAGCCCTATGGCAAAGGCTGGATGTTTGAAGTGAAACCGTCCAAGGTTGCAGAATATGATCAGTTGATGGACAAAAAAGCATACCTTGAAATGCTGAAAGGATTGAAATAAATGCGTTACTTACCCCATACCCCGGAAGATCTGGAATCGATGCTAAAGGTGATCGGGGTCAAAAGCCTGGAGGATCTCTTTAATGTGATTCCCCGGGATAGCCTCCGTGCCGGAAATATGAACCTTCCCGATGCAATGTGCGAGTGGGAGTTGCATGATTTCATGAGCGGCCTGGCCGACAAAACGGCTGCAGGTCCGGCCTATAAACTTTTTATCGGCGCCGGCAGTTATGAACATCATATTCCGGCCACCGTTGCATATCTTTCAGGCCGCTCCGAATTTGTTACTTCTTACACGCCTTATCAACCGGAAATGAGCCAGGGAACGCTTCAAGCCATTTATGAATACCAGACCCTGGTTTCGCGGTTGCTGGGAATGGAAGTTGCCAATGCTTCCATGTATGACGGCGCCACGGCCTTAGCCGAGGCCTTGCTCATGGCCCTGCGCGTTACCCATAAAAAGCAATTGGCCGTATCGAGTCTGATCCACCCTCTTTACCGGCGCGTGGCCCGCACATATCTGGAACCGACCGGCGCTGAACTGATTGAACTTCCCCGTTTAGCCGACGGCACCACCGATTTTACCCCCATCAAAGAGATGCCGGATCTGGCAGCGGTGGCCCTGCAATCCCCCAACTTCTTCGGCTGCATGGAAAAACTGAGCTCTGCGGCTGAGTTGATTCACAGGCAGAACGGTCTTTTGATCACCTGCTTCACGGAACCCCTTGCTTTCGGTCTTTTCAAAAACCCGGGAAGTCAGGGCGCGGACATAGCCTGCGGCGAAGGCCAAAGTCTGGGCATTCCCCGATCCTTCGGCGGGCCGGGCCTGGGAATGTTCGCCAGTTCGATGAAATACGTGCGCAGCATGCCGGGTCGCCTGGTTGGCCTGACAAAAGACCAGGAAGGCAAACGTGGTTTTGTTCTGACCCTTGCCACTCGTGAGCAACATATACGGCGCGAAAAAGCCACTTCCAATATCTGCACCAACAACAGCCTGTGCGCCCTTACCTCCGCCATGTATATGGCCAGTTTGGGCGGCAGCGGTCTTCGCGATCTGGCACACCTGAATTACGATAAAACCCAATACCTTAAAACAGCCCTGAAAAATGCTGGATTTAAAATCACGTTCACGGCGCCTTCCTTCAATGAATTCGTAGTTCAATTTCCAACCGGTTTTAAAACCGTTCATGATCGCTTGCTTGAGAAGAATAAAACTGCAGCCGGTTTGGCCCTGGAGTCTTTTTACCCGGATATGCCGGATCATTATCTGTTATGCGTGACTGAGACCAAATCCAAAGAAGATCTGGATGCTCTGGTCGGGGAGGTGCAAGCATGAAACAAACTTTAGGCAATACCGGACTAGTTCTGCAGGAGCCGCTGCTGTGGGAAAAAGGGCGCAAAGGGCGCTCCGGTTTTTCATTTCCGAAACGAGATGTACCTTCTGCTGTTCTATCGTCCGAATTGACCGGCCCGGGACCGGATTTTCCCGATTTGAGCGAACTGGAAGTGGTGCGCCATTACACCCGGCTTTCCGCCTGGAATTTCAGCGTGGACGCCGGCATGTATCCTCTGGGATCCTGCACCATGAAATACAATCCTAAAATTAATGAAAAAGAGGCTGGCCTGTCCGGGTTTCAAAACGCCCATCCTCTGCTGCCGGGCAGTTTAAACCAGGGCGCCCTGCGGCTGATTTATGAATTGGAGCAGTTTTTAGTTGTCATTACCGGCTTGGATGCCGTCAGCGTACAACCAACCGCTGGGGCTCACGGCGAATTGGCAGGCATGCTTTTGATGTATGCCTATCATAAAAGCATAGGTTCCAAACGCACCAAGATCATCGTGCCGGATACGGCCCACGGCACAAATCCGGCCAGCGCCGCCTTGTGCCGATACCGGCCGGTACCGGTCAAATCAAACGAGCAAGGCATTCTTTCGGTTGAATCCATCGCCCAGGCCATGGACGAGGAGACCGCCGGTATCATGGTGACCAATCCGAATACCCTGGGGCTTTTTGAAGAAAATTTACAGCGGATATCCGAAATCGTACATGCCAAAGGCGGTCTGGTTTACTGCGACGGCGCCAACATGAACGCCATCATGGGCATTGTTGACATAGGTAAAATCGGAGTGGATATCATGCACCTGAACCTGCACAAGACTTTTGCCACACCCCATGGCGGTGGTGGGCCTGGTTCCGGGCCGGTTTGCGTGCGTAGGCAGTTGGAACCGTTTTTACCGGTACCACGCGTAGTTATAAAAGAGGACCAATATGTGCTTTCCGAAGATTTTCCTCAATCAATCGGCAAACTCCATGCTTTTTACGGAAATTTCGGAGTGATGATCAAAGCCTACAGCTACATACGCAGCATGGGGGCCGCTGGTCTTAAAAAAGCCAGTCAACTGGCGGTGCTGAACGCCAATTATGTTAAGGAACGTTTGAAAGACGTTTTTCATCTTCCTTATGACCGGCCTTGCATGCATGAATGCGTCTTTACGGACAAAATCCAGCAGGCCAGCAAGATCGCCACAATAGATATGGCCAAACGCCTGATGGACTATGGTTTTCATCCGCCCACGATTTACTTCCCGCTGGTGGTCAGCGGTGCCCTCATGATCGAGCCGACTGAAACAGAATGCAAGGAAGATCTGGATCATTTTATCGAGGCGCTGCGCGCGATCAGTAAGGAAGCGGAAAAAAATCCGGATATGCTGCATCAGGCGCCTTTCAGCTGCAAAGTCAAAAGGTTGGATGAAACAGCAGCAGCCCGCCAGCCTTGCCTGGCAGGTTAAAGAAAAAACCATCAACTTGCGTTGATGGTTTTGGGTTCACGGATTCGAGGGTTCCAGGGTTCGAGTAAACCAGACAATAGGACCCTTGAGCCCTTTTGTTTGGAATATATAAGGCTACAGGATATATGCAACAGCAAGGTAAAGCCTACGTTCTTGATCTGGGTTTAATCGATTATTCCGTAGCACGCGACCTGCAACTGAAAGTCGTCGAGGCTATAAAAACAGAACTTCTGGTTAAAGACGTTTTTCTTATTCTGGAACATGCCCCGGTTTTTACTCTGGGCTTACGCGGCGGAAAAGGCCATCTGAAAGTCCCGGAAGATTTTCTTGCTTCCCAGAACATTCCATTGATACACATTGAAAGAGGCGGCGACATCACCTACCATGGCCCGGGCCAACTGGTTATTTATCCGATCGTGAATTTAAGGACCAAGCGCTGGCGTGTGGTCTCTTTTGTCGAAGCCCTTGAAGAATTAATGCTGCGCATCGCCCGGGATTGGGGAATTCAGGCTGAAAGAAGACCCCTTAACAG
>Ga0268280_1000268_pt1 | contig 48342 bp, 28 predicted proteins | sample saktaG_9_FD_190139 | JGI IMG/M metagenome (GOLD analysis project Ga0268280, IMG submission 190139) | Saline water microbial communities from Sakinaw Lake, British Columbia, Canada - sak_2011_5_24_40m | ecosystem: Environmental > Aquatic > Non-marine Saline and Alkaline > Saline ...
ACCAGCACAAAAATAGGACATGCCACTTTGGGACGCTCCTTTTCATCGCGCGTCCCTTTTTGACACGTCCCTTCATTCTTTCGCAAGTGGTACATGGTGCGGGCGGAGGGACTTGGCCATCCGGCTCGCAGAGCTCGCCTCCTGGCCAGCCAAATTTCTATCGGCCAGAGGCCTCTTCCTTCCTATTCGGTCGGCGAAATTTGGCTTCAAGTCCAAACAGTCGTCGGAGTGAGATGGTGCGGGCGGAGGGACTTGAACCCCCATGGTTGCCCATACGGTCCTAAGCCGTACGCGTCTGCCAGTTCCGCCACGCCCGCATTTAGTTTTTTATGGCTGTGCCATGTACCTGAGATAAAACCGAAGGTTTTATCGAATGGTACATGGCGCGCCCGGGGTGATTCGAACACCCAACTTACTGGTTCGAAGCCAGTTACTCTATCCAGTTGAGTTACGGGCGCGCGGAAAATTTCTCTGAAATTTTCATTCCGGAAGCGACTTAATAAATTCCGAAATTTTCTCTTGAAAATTTGGAATTTAAAAGAGTGCTTCCGGAACACACCCTTATCGCCGTCCATAAACGGAGGTAACCCTCTTACTCCAGCCCTATCTCTTCTTCTACCGCGAAGTTATCCTGGAAGCTCCCGTCACCCACGAGTTCCGGCGCCTTGAACTGTCCGTCATGGGCCCCGGCCGCCACTCTCTTTGCTCTATAGCGTTCGAACTCTCCGGATTTTATAACTTTAAGAACTGGATTGCCTAATATCTGCGACTCCCTGGTAAAATCATATTCTCGGTTCTGTTTCCTGAGCTCCGTTTCGAAAGACTTAAGAAACTTCAGTTTATCCTGACGGGAGACTGACGCCTGAGAAAATTCGATCAGAAAAGAGTACCTAGGGAATCCTTTTATCTCCGCGGCGACGCAGAAAAATTCCACCGTCAAACTGCCGGCGCCTATCACTCTTACTATGGCTTCGTTTACTTGAGATTCGTACAGCTTCTCTCCGGCCAGCGATACGGCGTTCGTCCCTTTCTGAACAAATTCGATTATGGGCGTCTTATGCAAAAATCCGTTGACCTTTATGAGGTCGTCGATATTATAACGGTAAAGCCCGCCGGCAGTAGTCACGACTATGAAATATTCCCCTCCAACCTCCAGTTGATCGCAGGTCAGCGCTCTTTTGTCAGATTTTTCGGCATCCTCTTTCGGTATAAACTCGTAAAAATTAGTCGTTATGGCGAGCGCGCCGCCGGCGCCTGAATCGCTCATCGGGATCGAGTTTCTCGCTTCCGTAGAAAGGCAGCCCATGTCTCGTATCGGCACTCCTTTAAAGTAGCTCTCGAGCTCCTTCAAGTACATCTTCATAGCGCCGCCCTTCCAGCACTCCACTATCTCCATTTCCGGCCATAATTTACCCGGCGAAAGCTCCCCATGGTCGCGCACTATCCGCTTTAACTCATCAGCTCTTTTCTTGTTGGCCTTTAATCTGCTCTCCAATTTTTTCCTTATAGGAGATTCTATCGTCAATTTTTTATTCAGAGTTCCTTTTTCTATATCCTGTATTATGAGATCCTGCAGGCCTTTTATCTTTTGACATAATAAAACTATGGTATTCGGGTTTAGCGTGGCCACTGTGGTGATGTTATGCTCTATCGCTATTCGCAATATCGTGTAGTACCTGGCGGCGTAATCCTTTATCTCAAATACATCGTGCGGAAGGACATATAGATTCTTCACGAAAAAAGGCAGCTCATTATATCCGTAACCGCTCTCCGCCCCATACGGTATGCCGCATTCGGTATGGCCTTCGACCTGAGGGCTTACTATAGCCAGTATCTTACCTTTTAAGATCCCGGGATGGTCCCTCACTATGTAGTAACTCCAGATATCCGTCAATAGAGCTTTTTTCACTTCGGAATATCCGGTGCTCGGTATATACTTGGGCTCCGCGGTGGTCCCGCTCGTGGCGCCGAAAAATAACACCTTATCCTTAACCAATATGTTAGTCTCCCCCGCGGTCATCTTGTTTATATAAGGGCGGATATTTTCGTATTCGACCAAAGGAACCGTAGAGCGATATTGTTCAATTGATTTTATCTCTGAAAAATGATACTTACGGCCATATTCCGTATCTTTATTGCGTGATAGATACTCCAGAAGTATCGCCTTCTGGGCCGCCATGGGATCGAGTGTAGCATTTTCGAAGGCTTTGGCCTTAGGGGCAAGGACCATCATTGCCATACGAGCTATAGACATATCACTTCCTTATAGTTATTTTTTCGGATCTCTTTAATTTAACTTAGATAAGCTTCTTAACTGCGGCCAACGCCGCGTTATAATCCGGCCCCATGCCCAGCTCTTTAACATATTCCACATACGCGACATCATCGCTCTTATCGACTATAAAGATAGCCCGGGCGAGAAGCCGCATATCCTTTATAAGAACTCCGTAAGCGCTTCCGAAACTCGCATCCCTATGGTCGGACAACGTCTTTACTTTATTTATATCAAACTCCTGACAGAATCTCTTCTGGGCAAATGGCAGATCCATGCTGATAAATATTATCGCGAGGTCCTTCGACAACTTCGAGGCCTCATCGTTAAACCTCTTTATCTCGGTATCGCAAACCGGAGTGTCAAGCGATGGCACCGAAGCTATAAGCTTTATTTTTCCTTTAAAATCACTTAAACTTTTCTCGCTCAAAGAGGAGTCGAGCGCCTTAAAATCTTTTGCCTTTTGCCCTATCTTTACCTCATCCCCCAAAAGCGTGATGGGACTGCCCTTAAACGTAACAACATTCGATCTTTCCATGTTGCCTCCTTTTATAGATCCTTCGGCTGCGGCCTCGGGATGACAAATACTTATCAACCTTATTAAGACTGAACCGCTGCATTGTCATTTTATTTCAACAGCGGCATCCGCGTCGAACGGATTTGTGCGCATAGCAAGGGAAAATAGATACGGATAATCCCGGCTCAAATGATTCATATAAGAAAGCCATTCCACCACTACGAGAGTGTACGCCCTGTTAATATCCCCAACTAGGTGTTCACGGTCCTTCTCATGAAGATTTTTCAGGCTCTTTCTACCGAGAAGCTCTTCGGTAAGGTGAAACACCGCCCATAAAAGGTTCGTAAAAGTCTCGTGCTCCAGCAGGTTAGGATTCTCAAGCAAAGTGAGTAGAAACGCCCGCTTCTTCACCAGAAAATCCCGTAAGGCCTCGAGATCCGATCTATTCAGATCTATCTTGCCTCGATATCCTAAAGTGCGGATCTTCATCTTTGAGAATTCTTTATCGCTCCAAGCCTTGGTGACGATGAGGTCTTTTGATATTCCGACAGAATCCGAATCAAATTTCGAAACTATCTTTATAAGTTCTGTCCCGACTTCACTAAAAAAAGCCCCTATGACCATGTTGAGCTTTTTCAATAAAGCCTTCTTCTCCCTGTAGCTGAGAAGGCCATGCAGAACAAGCGTTACGAGAAGCACTTCGATAAATACAAAGGCTATGTCGCCTATCAGATATAGGAATATGTGGCGGGCATCCCTGAAGATTAGATAGTGAATGTAATATACGATTATAGACATGGCTATAAGAACGATGCCCATAACCATCTGCCAGCTGAATAGACGCTTAATATTCATAAGATCTTCCCTTAAATATTGGCGAAAATATGATTTTATTGATTAATTATATAGGCGGGCTGCGATAATAACAAGGATTATTTGGGTTAACCGTGGTCAACCGACCCGGTTGTCCACGGTCGTGCGTTATGAACCTTTGCGGGGGTGTGAATATGAGCCTGAACCTTGAGAGCGCTTGCGCCAATTACTGCCGCCGTGGCTGCCACCCTGACCGCCGCCCTGGCCACCGCCGTGGCTTCGACCTTGGCCGCCGCGGTTTTGCCCTCCATGGCTTTGGCCTCCATGACTTTGGCCGCCATGGCCATAGCGCTGCTGGCTGTGTCTTCTCTGCATCGGATTACGAGGCGCTGGATTATTGGAAAAAGTCTCTTTTGGAAATTCCGGGTGGCTCAAAATCGGCAGAGCCGTCTTTATCAATTTTTCTATGCTGCGAACGTCTATTTCCTGATCCGGAGTAGCGAACGATATCGCGCGGCCTTTATGCCCCGCGCGAGCGGTACGGCCTATGCGATGAACGTAATTTTCGCTATCCTCGGGAAGATCGTAATTTATAACGAGTTCTATTCCGGTGACATCGATGCCCCTGGCGGCGATATCTGTGGCTACGAGGACTCTATATCTGCCTGATTTAAAACCTTCGAGAGCTTCTTTGCGCTGGGCCAAAGAACGGTTCGAATGGATCTCCGCGGCTTTGTGCCCCGCTACTCTTAAGAAACGCACTATCTTTTCGGCACCGATCTTGGTCCTTGAGAATAACAATACAGAACCGTGATATTGGGCAAGTATCTTACCCAGAAGCTGCCTCTTAGCGTCTCTGCTGACAATGTATAATTCCTGGATAACGCCCTCGGCCGCGGTTCCGGATGGAGCCACCTCAATATGTATAGGAAGTTTCATATGGCCGGTCGCTATGTTGATGACTTGTTTAGGTATGGTCGCCGAAAAGAGCATCGTCTGCCTGTCTTTAGGGATAAGCTTCAGTATTCTCTCGATCTGTGGCAGAAATCCCATATCGAGCATGCGATCCGCTTCGTCAAGGACAAGAGCGTTTACATCGGCAAGGATGATAGTGCGCTGCTCTATATGATCAACGAGCCTCCCTGGAGTCGCTATTATGACTCTGGGACTCTTCCGAAGCCCCTGTATCTGAAGATGCATTGAAGCCCCGCCTATTATAACGACCGTGCGCATGCCGAATAGCGGAGTTAACTTCTGAAAAGTCTCATCTACCTGAAGAGCGAGCTCTCTGGTGGGGACCAAAACGAGGCACTTGCCTCTCTCCTGGGCAAGGCGCTGTATTACGGGTATAGCGAAAGCGAGGGTCTTGCCCGTGCCCGTCTGAGCGACTCCTATGACATCTGAGCCCGCGATAGCCGAGGGTATCGCCTTATACTGTATTGGAGTAGGCACGGTAAACTTCATACGATCAAGCGCTTCAAGTATCTTTGGCGCTATGCCGAGGCCGTAAAACGATGTGTTTGATTGCTGTTTAGGCTGTTGTTGATTCATTGTGCTTTATATTAGCACGCCGAATGGTATTTGTCGAGAGTTATTAATTGAACGCTAATTGGACAGCCGACGCAGCTGACCAGGGTCAAACCTTGGTCAGCTGCGTCGGCTGTCCAAGGTTACTCTATACATTTTCCGAAGTTTTTGATATAATACCGGGCATATGAAGATAAGGGACCTGGCGAAGATAGTGGATGGCGCTGTAGATGGCAACGGCGATATCGAAATAACCGGAATGGACGGGATCGATACCGCAGAGCCAGGCGACCTGACATTCGCGATCGATGAAAATAAGCTATCGGAAGCGGAAAAAAGCAAAGCTTCCTGTGTTCTGACGGTCAGTTCGGCAAGAAAATCCTCAAAACCTCTGATACGCGTTACAAATCCTAAGTTATCCTTCCTCGTAGCCTATAACGCCCTTAATGCCTCTAAAGAAGTGAAGGCATTTAAGCATCCGTCATCCAATATCTCGGAAAAAGCCTCTATCGGTAAAAATGTCCACATAGGCGCCGGAGTGTATATCGATGATGGCGTAAAGATCGGCGACAATGTCGTAATAGAGGCAAACTCAGTAATAAAGAAGAACTGCGAGATAGGATCTTTCTGCCGTATATACCCGAATGTCACATTATATAAGAACGTTAAAATTGGAAATAACGTCATCCTTCATGGCGGCGTTGTGCTGGGCTCGGATGGATTCGGATATGTGAAAGACAAGGGTAAGATCTATAAATTCCCTCAGCTTGGCAGGGTAATAATAGAGGACGATGTTGAGATAGGCTCAAATACCACTATAGACAGAGGTTCTTTGAGCAATACCGTGATAGGCGCCGGGTCCAAGATCGATAATCTTTGCCAGATAGCTCATAATGTAAAGATAGGAAAGAACGCCCTGATAGCCGCTTTTTGCGGGATAGCCGGCAGCGTCACTATAGGTAGTGACGTCACGATAGGCGGTCAGGTCGGGATTGGGGATAACTTAAAGATAGGTGACAATGTTACTATAGGGGCTCAGAGCGGTGTGACGAGCAACATAAAGAGCGGCTCGGTCATATTGGGATTCCCCGCGAGGCCGATCGCCCAGACCAGGCGCCAGATGGCCGTATTATCGTGGCTGGAGAAGAACTATAAACTTGTATCCGCTAAAATAAAAGAATAAGACCCGTCATAAAAATTCGGCCTAATCTCTCTTCCTTTCAAGAATCACTTTTACGGGAACCCCCTCGAGGTCGAACGTAGTCCTTAAAAAATTCTCCACATATCTTCTGCTATTTTCATTCACCAGACCGCTATCTTTGAATCCAATAATGAAGACAGGTTTGCCCGCCGCCTGCTGCTTAAGATACAGAAATTTTATCCTCTTGCCTTTTATTTCTCTGAGCTCGTTTATTGCTCTGAGCGCGCCTGCAAGCTCTTCTACGAGCATCGTCCTTCCGGTCTTCTCATAAAGCGGCCATACTAGATCGAAACTTTGCAGGACATTCCTCCCGGTCTTGGCCGAAATAAACACTACAGGGAAATTTTTTATAAGGCTCATCTTCTTCAGCATCATATCTTTGTAGGCCTTCATCTCAAAGCCCTTAACAAGGTCCCATTTATTGACCGCGACTATGAGCGCTTTTCCTTCCGTTATACATAGTTCCAATATCCGCGAGTCATCCTCTTTTATCCCCTCATACGCGTCGATAAGCGCTATAGTGACATCGGAGCGTTTTATCGCTTCTTTAGCCCGGACCTCTCCGTAAAAATCGGCCGCTCTTTCCAATTTCAGATCATGTCTCATCCCCGCCGTGTCTATGATCCGATAACTCTTGCCCTTATACTCAAAATCCGTATCGAGAGCGTCCCTCGTGGTCCCCGCCACATCATGCACTATGGCGCGCTCTTCTTTTAATATGTTATTAAGATACGAGGATTTACCGACATTCGGCCGGCCGACTATAGCGACGTTTACCGGCTTGACGGTATTTACGGGAGTTTTTTCTTCCACGCACAGGACCGCGGCATTCAGTAATTTTTCGATGCCGCTGCCATTGACCGCGGAGACCGGATACGGTTCGCCCAGACCCAGTTCAAAAAACTCGAGCGCCCGGGTGGTATCGGAAGAATCGTCGACCTTATTGACGACGAGGAATATCTTCTTAGATGTCTTTCTGAGCCTCGCCGAGAGCGCCTCATCCTGAGGCATTATGCCGGCTCCGGCGTCGGTGACAAATATCAATATATCCGCCTCTTCGATAGCCATATCGAGTTGTTTTAATATAAGACCGGGCATAACGCTGGTGGAAGAGGATTCAAATCCTCCGGTATCGATGACTGTAAAAGTCTTCCCTTTCCACTCTATATCGGCATAAAGCCTGTCACGCGTGGTGCCGCTCTTCGGTTCTACTATAGCATTCCGCGAACCGGCTATCCTGTTAAAGAGGGATGACTTTCCTACGTTTGGGCGGCCTACTATGGCCATCTTTATAAGTTTTTTATCGGACATAAGGTTATTATAGCACTAATATGAGAGCGATAGTAGTTCCTTCCACCGTTCGAGCCAGCCATGGCTGTGGGTGGCGCCATAGACGACCGTAATGCTCCCGTTATCGACAATTCCTTCTTTTCTTATAAACGATTCCGATATCGACGGCGGGATCGTCTTGTCTCTCGAGCCGATAAAATGGCGCTGGGGTATATTTTTTATCTTTTCAGCAACTTCCATAGGATCGAGAGATCCTTCAAGCCTGCTAACATTGTGATATCTATTTAACTCATCGGGGTTTAAATTTCCAGCGATAGTCCTTATTCCGGATACATCGTTCCTGCGCGCGGCCACGAGCACCGCAACGGCCGCGCCGCCAGAATATCCTACGAGCTCTACGCTCTTCGCTCCTGCCTTTAAAACTGTCTGATTTATCGCTTCGCTCACAGATCGTATGACTTCTTCCGAAAATCTTCGGCCCGACCAATATGCGGGATCGCAATCCGGGATCCCGGATTCGGCGTATTGTCCTGGGCGGGCTATGTAAACGACATTCGGTGACGGGTCCATAGCGGCAAGCTCGATGACCAGCGCCTCGCGCGGCGTGGGATCATCGGACAAGCGTGTTCGGGATATCCATGCTCTGCCGTCTCCTTCTATATAGAAGCGGACCGGCGAACCGGGCTGGCTTATGCGCTCGTAGGAAGTCAATATGAAGTCGGGTGTCTTGATGAACGATTTAGTGAAGCCATTTACAGCGGCGAGTGAATCGGCGGAATCCGAAGGGCTTGCGAGCCAACCGGATGTCGCGCATCCGGAGATGAGCATCACAGCAAGCGCCGAGATTATTGACCTGTATATCTTATTTGATATTCGCATGGCTATTCACGAACGCAATTCGCGATTCTTTCGCGGGATTGGCGATGGGTTAAGGCTCTATTCGGGGAGCGGCTCGGCTACTACGCCGTCATTAGGGGCCTGGCTCAGATCCTCCTGCAAGGGAGCGTTCTTCTTATCCAGTTTACGCTGCCTCTTCTCTTCCTGTTTCTTCTTTTGAGCCAATTCCCTGGCGCGCTTCTTAAAGGAATAGTTATCTCTTGCCAAAATAGCCTCCTTGGTATGCCTTATATGCCGCAGATATTGATTATAGCCCTAATAATAGGATTAGCAAGAAGATTCTAACTATTTTTAAACTATTTTTAAATAGTTGTTGCTTTTTCCGGGGAAGAGCGGTATAATTCACCCTTGTAGTAAATAAAGTCGGGAAATTTAAACCATGAGGTTTTTACCTGTTGCTGTTATTTACTATTAATTCTGAAGGAAGGAGGTAGTAAATAATGACAAAAGGTAAAGTGAAATGGTTCAATGATGCTAAAGGTTATGGCTTCATCACCCCTGAGGACGGAAAGGATGTATTCGTACATCACACCGCCATACAGGGTGATGGTTTCAAGTCCTTAAAGGAGGGTGAAGAGGTAGAGTTCACCGTCACGCAGGGACCGAAGGGCGAACAGGCCACTAACGTAGTGAAGCTGTAATTACGATAGTCGAATAAAAACCCCGGTGATCGAAAGATCATCGGGGTTTTTGTGTCCATACCTTCGACCAACCGGGTCGGTTGGTCGCGGTCGAATCTCAAAGCGCTTACGCGAAGATATTGACGAGCTGCGTAAAGCCATTCACTACAAGTTTACTGATCGGCCCTATGACCCTATTGATCAGGAAGCTGAACCGCGCAGACACATCCATAGCGCCATTAGGGTTGACAAGATTGGTTATATACTCATCAGCCTCTCTCTCGCTATTAAAGATCTTCATAAGAAGCGACTTCAAGAACCTGTAGTTCTCCGACTGTTTATAAGTCGTAGGATCCGTTGGCATCGATGCGGCCAAAAGGGCCATACTCAGAATGCCTTTTCGGAATGATCCCTCCTGTTCAATGTTCGCGAATTGTCCCGCAGCGGCGTTTATAGGAATAACGTTCCTGAAGATATCCTTATTGGAGGCGATAATTTTCTCCAAAGACGCCCTCTGTTCGCCGACAAGACCGCTCGTGATCAGGACTTTTCTATGGCCGGCAAATTGCTCCTGACTCAGCATACCCGGTAGATCACCAAGTTGTGTATGCTGGTTAAACGGCACATATTTAACCTTAGGATGATTCGGCAGAAGCTGCCTGCACTTATCCTCAGAAGCGGCAAAATCCTGCGATACGAAAACAACGATCTCCTCCGCCGCGGCTTTGCTGGCCGCTATATCGATGAGTGTAGCATCAATTCCCTCTGGGAACTGCACCGACTCGGACGTAGACACAACATCAATAGTAATATACGGCTCCCTTGTCTCGACTTTGGGAGAAGCAGGTCTCGATAGATCAGCGGCTTCGGCTATATTACCGGCAGCGGCTACCTTCCCGGCGATCTCGCGAGCGGCAGGCAGCGCGTCCTCTATTATCTTGAGGCTAGCCGTGTCGTCATCGCCGAATGTTTTCAGGCCTTCGTCAAATATGACCTTATTCTTTATCAAGTCGAGATCTATGCCGACGTCCGCTAAATCGTTAAGCGTTTGTTTGGCACCCTCTACACCTTGATCTATCATGACCTGCGGCATGAAGAGAGCCTTGCCGCCTTTTACTGTGGCGTATATGACCGGATACGGTATCGTGTTGGTTGTATTCGACGCTACAAGGTTTTCGAGATAGAAAGCGTTCGTCGTATATTTACCGTCTATCTTAACCCCAGTGCTCGCCAGATATATCTGTTGGGGCATGAGCTCTTCGGGCAATTCGCGCTGCCTTATGAACTCAAGCCACTCACTGTCTTTCTCGAACTCCTCCTGGAATATCGGCCACATGACCGCCTTAGTGAAGGCAACGCCCACCTTGGTCACGCCGACCACATCTTTACCGTCGGCGTCTTTAACTTTCAGGCTGTCGAATATGCCGCGCATTCTCGCGGCGAGAGTCGGATGTCTCTTTTCCGCTATCTCTTTAAGAGTATCGATCTTCGCTATGATATGCGCTTTATTGGCAGGATCAGTCTCGTGCTTTAGTCTGAACTCCAAATGTTCTATCAACTTGCCGAATGTCGGGTCGTTGATTATGTCGTAGACGTTCCTGTCATCCCTGCTCACGAAAGCGCTCGCGACGGACTGAGGAAGGTTCGCTTTTATATATTCGTTAAATTTCGCGATACGTTCCGGCACGGGGTTCCAATTCATATTATCGGCTGATGATTTGGTTATCCTATCCCACGCCGCCTCTACAAATCTCCTGGCACCCGCTTTATACGCCTTCGCGGCGGCCCTGTACTGCTCGGCCGTGGCTATAAGCGTAAAGTTCAAATTATACCCCTGCGCTATCAGCTCTTCACCGGCCTTAAGTCCGGCCTCCGTGACAGGAAGCTTTATATGTATGTTCCGCGGCCTTGAGCCGGTAGTTCTTTCTATCTCATCCTGGATGCGGCTGAATTTCGCTATCGATTCGGACACTATTCTTTCGATATCGCCCGAAAGAACTATATCCGTGAACGGCTCCACGCTTATATAACCATCCCGGTGGGCCGTCTCCGACCATATAGGCTCGAGCGCGGCGCCCAGCGGAGCGGCTACATCCACTTCGTTGATGCTATTATAAACGGTCCTCAGAAGCTCGTCTTTATTCTCAGGCCTACCGAGCTCAGGGTTACGATTTATCGCCTCGATTATGCAGCCCGTTATAGGACTAAGTTTAGCATCTTTACCAAAGTCGATATTCGCTCCGCCTAAATATCTATTATTAAACTGTTCGGGCTTTAAAACCGCCTTGGCCATCGCTTTCAGAATATTAAGCATTATGGAATTATTCGTAGTAAAAGCTCTTACGACCCTGGCTTTAATAAGATCAAATACGCCAAAGTTGCGTCCGCCTTCTGCGTCCGGGACGAAATCTTCCAGACCCGCGCAACCGTCCTGGGAAATTTTATACCCCAGCTTCGCCATATCCGCGGCGAAATCTATAACTGCCTGCGGCACGACGCCGGCCTCAGATGATCCAGACGGATTTAACGCTGCCCTTACGATCCCGGCCTTGTCAAAACCATGCAGAGCGTATAGCTCGGCTGGGCTGCCGGATTCGCCAAATTCATTTATGCCCAATGCCGTGACGAACGTTGGATTTACGTGTTCATGGACCAAAACCCTGTTCACTTTGTCGCCCAATATCTCTGGCAGGGCGTCTATCGCCGATATTACGTGATCGCATCCGGTGATCAGCCTGCCGAATTCGCTTATATTGGCTTCGTTTATCACCGCTTTAAGCTGGGTGACATTGATGACCTTGACCTTCTTGCCCTGGACGGCCAGCTCCTTTGCCGCCGCGATGGCATCGAGGGCTATGACGCCGGTCGATATTATCACCACGTCGTATTTTCCGGGCTTCTCGGTTTTGCCTGACTCAGAATCATATATCACATAGAACCCGCGCTTCGCGCCTTCCTGCCAACCTTCCGGCTTTTCGACTATAGGCGTATCCAAACGTGCCGGCGTTATATAATATATGCCTCCGCGTTCCTTAGCGCTGTCGAACATCTGCCTCGAAAGAACCATCGTCTCTTCCGCGTCGGAGCCTTCAAACAGGCTGACCCTTGGGAGAGCGCCGAGAACGGCCTGTGAATGGGCGTCCTGGTGCGTGCGTCCGTCGGGACCTGTCGCCAGTCCTTTATGCGTGCCGACTATTATCACAGGAAGCTTCGTATTGAGTATCGCGTTCAGCTGGTCCGCCATCCTGGTAGTAAATATGCTGAATGTACCTATCACCGGTATCTTGCCGCATGAGGCCAGCCCCGCCGCAAGCGATACCATATGCGCTTCGCGGATACCTATCGGTATATACCTGCCCGATGGGTTTCCTGCGGAATACACGCCGAAGGCCATCGCGAATTTATCAAACATCACCGAACCTCTAAGGTCCGCGCTCATTACGACCAGTTCCGTGTTATCCGCGCCTAGAAGTACGAGCTCGTTGCCGTTCGCCGTGCGCGTAGCGACTTTTTTATCGGCAGGATAAGGCTTCCTCGCATCGTTGATGAATAACTGCGTCCCGTCGTCTTTTATTATGTTAGAATATTCTTTCTTTCTTACAGCAACCGTCCCGGCGTTCGTCGCGTCTATAGTGCCTTTAACTATGTTCTCTAAGGCCGCTTTCCCGCCCACGTTCGCAATATATGTCTCAGCATTAAAATCGGCATCGACAAGACGGGATATATATTCGTCCAATATTTTCTTAGCCGATTCCGCATCTGCAGCCGTCGGCAGAGAGCCGTGCTTTTCCATGCCGGGCAGACCCGCGCCCTTTTTTGTCTTAGCTATGATGATCGATGGTTTGCCGTTCTTTGCCGTCTTGGCCGCCGCGATGGAGTTTATTATGTCCGCCGCATCGTCCCCATCGGCCCTTATAGCATTCCACCCTCTGGCTTCCCACAGCTTGACTTGTCCTTCGTAGTCAACATCGACGTCGGTCACTTTGCCGTCAATTTGCATACCGTTCCAGTCGAGCAACGCCACTATGTTGTCGAGCCCCATACTCGCCGCGTGCCTTGCGGCCTCATCCACCTGGCCCTCTTCAACCTCGCCATCACCTAACATAACATAGGTGGTGTAGTCCCTGCCATCCATCTTGGCCGCAAGCGCCATCCCCACTCCGGCAGATATCCCCACACCTAAAGAGCCCGCGGACATATCTACGCCTGGAGTCTTCGTCATATCTGTATGGCCCTGGAGTATTGAACCGAGCTTCCTTAATGTATCAAATTCGCTTGCTTGAAAGAACCCGGCCCTGCCGAGCGCCGCGTAGAGCCCGGGCGCCGCATGCCCTTTTGACAGCACTAATCTGTCTCTGTTAAGCCAACTTGGGTCTTTCGGATCATAGTTCATGATACTGTTGCCGTCCGTTCTTCCGAAATAAAGCGCCGCTACCATCTTAACCATCGAAAGCGATCCGCCCAGATGGCCGGAACCGGCTTTCATTATCATATCTATCACATCTTTTTTCAGTATGGCCGAGATTATATCGACATCCTTAACTGTCGCTTCGTTCGCCAATTGCGACTTGACAGGCTCTTTTCGGACGACAGCCTTAATCGTCTCTTTCTTTAATGGCACCGAGCTGGTACGTCTGGCAACAGGGACGACCCTTCCGCCTGCGCCGATTCCTGTACCGCTTCCTATGGCCGGTCCGCCGGTATTCTTTTTCTTACCCATATCGATGGCCCTGGCTCCGTCTCCTGCGCTCGATACGATAACTTTTGGCGTTGGCTTATCGGCGAATGCCGCGCGATACTCGGAAACTACGCCCTCGCGGAATCCGGCCAGTTTATCTTTAGGCACTATATTCACCGTACAGCCGACTATGCCGGCCCCCGTGAATCTCGACCCGACAGAACCGTGTTCTTTAGCCGATTTCACTAGCTGGTTTAAGTAAGACGAGCTCATCTCATAAAGCTCGTCCAGGCTCACATGCCCCGCTGAAATGACCGCGCCGAACTCTTCGACTTTCGCATTGAGCGCTCCGATTTTCGACTTATCGCCGGCCTTGACCGATGCTGCGAGCGCATTGGCCTCTGCCGCTATGACAGCGAGTTTCTTCACACGCGCTTCTTCTTCCACGACGTGCTTGACCCTGTTATATATACGCTGACCGTCGGGAAGCGCTTTTAGTTCACCGCCGACGCTTTCGAATTGCTCCGGCGTCAGATTCGGCGCTATGTCTAAGACCCTCTGTATAGCCGGGAATCTGGCTTTCAGGACGGAATCCACGGCCGTCTGAAGATCCGCGACCCTTGCCGTATACTTCTCCCACGCCTCTTTCGTCTTCTCAAGGCCTGTGTCTACGGCGACTATCGCGTAACCGGCCGTCTCAAGGAAGCTTATGTCAACCGGCTGACTCTTTAAGGTGTTGCAATTTAACAGGATCGCCTTGCCCTTTACTCCGTTCATCGACGCGAACTGGTCCATTATGCCGCATATATTGCCGCGCCAGTGCTCGGCCTTCTGGCATAGTACGGATGCGTCCTTCTTGTCTAGCCCCGTCTCTAATATTCCGTCGACCGCAATGAATACTGCCGTCTCAACCGCGGCTGAACTGCTTAATCCTCCACCAAGCGGCACATTGCCGTCGTAAGTGATAGTAAGCCCTTTGCTAAGCTTCTCCATATTCACTCCGGAAATTTCCATCATCTGCCGTATGACTCCGAGCGGATATCTCGCCCATCCGGACTCATCCGGAATAGCCTCCATACCTTTCATCTTATCGGGAGATATCGCTTTAAGAGCTTCTACCGATATCTTGTATTCCTCGCCATATCTCGGCGAATGGACGACTATCATGCCATCGGTCCGCGTGGACGCCGCGGATATGACATCCACACCGTCGAGCGCTATCGGCAGCACCTGGCCTCCGGCGTAATCGGTATGTTCACCAAGGAGGTTTATCCTGCCAGGGCCGATCGCCATGATCTCAGGTTCCGCCCCTGTCTTCGAGGCGTGATAATCTTTCACATCCTGGATCCTGCCGCTATAGATAGCTTCGCCGAGAAGTTCCTCAAAATCCTTGTAATGCTTATTGTATTTTGTGACATTCGCAGCGTTCGGAGTGACCGTCTTATCGCTATCCACTTCGGTCAGGTCTTTTATGGCTTCCTCAGGTGTCAACTTAAGATGCGCCATCATAGCCCTTATAGCACTCCCCAAAGCCACCGCCTCGGTGCCTTCCTTTAATACGCTGACATTGGCTCCGAATACGTCGGCGAATATCTGACGAACGACGGGATTATTCGATACCCCGCCGGTGAGCTTTATGTCCGTGAAGCTTAAGCCTATCTGTTCGGCTACCCACTTCATAAAGTAAGCCTGCCCCTCGACGTAGGCGCGGAACACCTGCGGACGGTTCGACATATCTAGATTGCGCGTGAACGGCCTCGACGCGTCGAAAGGTATTCTGACGACGTCTTCGGTCTTATGCATCGCTACCGCCATAGCCCCATCATTGCCGGCCTTGGTCTTCTCGAGCTCTTCGGTGAATATCTCTATCCTCATCTTCTTGGTAAGCGCTTCTTTTCCTGTCGCGTCTTGAGGTATTTCGATCCCGGCCTGCGTAGCGCGGGCCAAAGCTTCCTGTTCACTTATGAGCTTCTCTCTTATGTCCTCCAGTGTCTGATCGCCGTTATGAAAACAAACCAGGTTCATGTATTCGCCCTTAAGAGTCTCTCCGAAAATGTGTCCTATGGGAGTCTCGAGCGCCTTATCAAGACCTTCCTTGCCTACAAAAGTATACGCGGTATATGAAGTGCCCAGGCTTATAACTACCTGGCCTTCCTTTATAACGCCCATGCCCGCCAGCCCGGACGGATTATCGCCGGTGAAATTAACCACTTGCGTATCTCTGGAAAAACCGTACTTGTTGACCCAATACGAAGATATATCATCCACAACATGCGCAGATGGTTTTATCGGGGGGAGTTTATTGCTTAATCCGGGGATGAGCTTATCCGTCACTCCGGCCCACCATTGGTCAGTACCGGCCATCTGGGCGTTCGTTCCAAGCCCATCACCCGGATCGATCGGGAAATCCGCCCTCCCTGTCAGAAGAGCGCCGTTCCATCCCGCTATATTAAGGATACGATCCGTTGAACGCCCGGAAGACGGCTGCCTTTTGAAGTTAGCCAATATCTGAGCCAGCGAGAACCTTCTTGTAGCCGGCGAGCCCGTTGTCTTCCTAACGCTATCGGCGCCGCCGCCGGCTTTATTTATGGCCGTGACCTCTTCACCCGTAGTCCCGTCCTGCCATATCGGCGATGTCTGGAATGACAATATCGAGGCTTTCCGTATCTGCGCGGATAAAGAATCACCTGCCGCGTGCAGTCCGGTGCGCAGAATAGCTTGCGCCCTTGTATTCAAATAAACCGTGCCGTGCTGCTGTCCGGCGCCGGCTATCGCTCTGATATTACCCATATCAAGCCCGCTACTCCTAAATTCGTCGCTCAACTCGGCCATGCAGTTATCAAGCGCGTCGGCAAGCATAAGCGGATCGGTGTGATGCAGTTCCGGGGCATGCGGATGAGGCAGCACTCCGCCGGTAGTTCCGAATATGTCATATTTCGGATCGTCAAATTTTTCCGTATGAGTCCAGATGGCGCGATTCGTGTTATCCGGTAATCTTTCAATGACCATGATCTTTACAGATTGCGTGCTCGAATCGATGCCGACAAACCAGTTGCGGTCTCGGCCGGTAAGCTCGTTCGGATCCACATTGAAGCCGGATTTGTAGAAATCGATCTTCAACACATCATCGTAGCGGTTCTCGAAGTCGGCATTCTTGGCTCTTTCGAGAAGCGCGATTTCATCCGGAGTCAGCGCCTCCTTAGTCGAGCTGGTCATCTTATTATAGATGACCATCATATCTTCCGCTTCTTTATGGCTGAAGCCGCATTTCGCGAATATCTCGTGGATGATCGTCATGGCATTTTTATGCTGCGCGTTCTCTTTAGGTAAGTATATGCCTATACCTCCGGCGTGCGGCGTTTTAAGCCCCGGTATCTCCATGACCTGGCCCAGCGCCACCAGCCTGTTGAAAGAAATATTAACTGCGAATTCATTGGCGCGCAGAAAATCATAAACTTCTTTTATATATGGCGCGTTTTTCGAGTCGAGCCTTACCTCGGTCTTGTCCTCAATTATCGCCTTCGCGATCAGCCTGTCGGTATCGTTCTGCTGGTGAACGAAACGAGCGACGCCCGCTTTCGTCTCTTTAGAGCTTGCGATTATTGAAAGTCCTGTAAGAAGCTCTATGTTTCTGATAGCTTTGGCCGCGTCATTACCATCAAGTTCTTTGCTCGCATCAGCAAAGAAATTGTAATCGTATTGCTCGCCTTCGATCTTTTTTGCTGCACACAGATAATTGCGAAAAGAGGATCGCGTACCGCCATGCGGTATGCCGTTTATCCAGCAATATATAAACGTTACATTGTTTACTGTAACTTTATTCCTAAAATCGAATACTATATGATCGCCGTCTCTATTCACGCCTGGGGACGCGTTTACCTTATCGATTGTTGTAGTAAATAGATCATTCGGCAGATCAATAGAAGTCGCTTTTTCGCGAATCTCAGGTTTTGTTTCCGCAGTTAGATTAACTATCTCCGCGGTGAGCTTCATTACATCGAGAAGCTCGGGAGTCCTGGCCGGATCGAGCCTCGATTCAGGCGCTAGAGTATTGGATGAGCTATTTGACCTGTCCTTCACATTCAGGACGTCCGCATATGATACCGTATTCAATAAAAACGATACCGCCACCACGCTTGATAGGATCTTCCTTAACATGACACTCCCCCCTTTTTTTGTTTTAATCACTTTGTTTACTCTATTAAGGATATTTACCATTTACGCCGCGGTCCAGAACGCTTTCATGCGAAGTTTTAATAGTTCGTAATCCTTCGCGACCTGTTTCGACAGATAGACCATTCTGCTCAGAAAATACGCTATCCTGCCACCCGGGTTCACCCATTCGCTGTCGGGCTTGACAAGGTTATCCATAAAGTCCCCGACGTCGCCGTCAACAGAGCCTTTTAGCATATTCTCCAGCGTAGTCTTTAAGTATAAAGGCGAATCTCTATCTATAATGCGGCCGTATATCGCTACATTTATTGCCCATGCCTGGTAGAAGGCCTTCTCCGGGCGGCTCATCGCGTTGTAACCATAGGGTAGCTCGACGCTTATCAGGCGCGTATTATTAAATAGTCCTTGCGGTCCGGAGCTCCGCTCATCGGCGCTGAATTTTTCAATATATAATTGGTGCCGGGAGGTGACTATTATTCTTCTGCCTGCGGGCCGGTTTTTTAGAAGTTTCGCCAGATCGCCCTCGTGCCCAAAAATATGGCAGACGATCAGATCTTCCGGTGACCTGCCGCTTTCTTTGTAGTTGATATTTACATCCGCTATCTGTTTTCTAACGGTATCATCAATGCCTACCCCCTGCTGAATAAATATCTCTACCGGTTCGCCCTGACGCAATAGCTCCGTCGACCTGAATATATCTTCGAGCTCCCCGGTCGCCATATCTAAATTTACCGGCGTAGCCTGTGATGTCGGCGCTACAGACACGGTATCAACCGAACGATGCGGCAGTTCCGGATATTCACTGGCCACCTTATCGTAAGTGATCGCGCCCGCGTTAGTATTGATACCATCCCGGAGTTCCGGACATATCTTTAAAGCCTCATCCAAGCCCATAGCAAGCGCCAGCGTATACGCGATGTTCGTCTTCTCAAGCTCTATAGAGGCGATCTTGCCTACGGCATCCGGCATGTTCGGGACACAGAACCGCTTGTTGCCGAAATCGTCCAAAAATACCGGATCGTCATAATGTCTGGAATAAGAGCCGAAGAAATTGCCCCCCTGGTCGAGCGCTATGTCCACAATAATCTTCGGATGATCTTTAGATATCTCTTCTAGTAAATCTTTCGACATTTGCGGAGCCACTCCACCGGGAAGAAGTATGCATCCCCCCAGAATATCGGCCGCTTTATATTTCTCCAGAAGTTCCGGAACAGGTTTGTTTATATCTTTCCCCGGATTTATCGCTGTGAATCTTTCTCCGTACCGCTCAAATATTTTTCTAAGTTCCGAGAGCCTGCCTTCATTGATATCGGTCACAGTTACATTGGCGCCCTGATCAAGAAGCCTTACGGCCATCCTTTCGCCGGATATCCCGCCGCCCAACACAATGGCAATTTTATCTTTTGCGATATCTGACGGATCCATATTCGGGTATTTCGATTTCATAAGCGCGAGCGCGCTTGCGCCGTCTTCCGAAAGCTCGATTTTGCCATTTTTATTGTTCACGTATCCCTCATTCGAATATAGCGCTCCATATAATCCACCCAGATCACCGGCGATGATGCTCATAGGCTTAAGCATAGGAGTGCCGCCCTTTTCGTCCCTGACGGTCTCATAAGCGATCCCGGTAATGCTCTTTTCGACTAGTTTTCCGGTAAGCTCCTTCAGCTCTGGTGACGCGAGATGAAGATACGTAAATATGGTCTGCCCGGGTTTCATAAGTTCAAGCTCGGGACCAAGCGGCTCCTTCACCTTCTTTATTATTGTGGAACGCGCCCATATCTCTTCGGCGGTATCGACCATCTCCGCGCCGACCTCCTGGTATTCCGTGTCACTGAAGTGCTGCCTGCCCGCACCGCGCTGAACGATAACTCTGACGCCGTGATAGACCAGCATCTTAACGCCCTTAGGAGTAAGTCCAACTCGCTCGGCCTGCGGTTTTATCTCTGTGGGAACGCCTACGATGGTGCCGATTGCTTTCACTTTTCTTTCATCGAAAACATTCATGATCCTGGCCGGGACCCGGAATCCGTCGACCGTCACCATTTCCTCGTCCGCATCCGCAGACTCCATCTCATCGGCCGTCCCTTTGCGTAGTTTTTCCCTGAGGATAGTTCTATATTTGGTAAGATTTAGATCCTCGCATACCTTTAAAGCAAGTTCAAGCATGCCTGTATTATCGGCCATCTCAACTGACTTCTCAAATTCCTTCCGCATAGCCGGTTCTTTGATCGCAACATGAAATTCCTTATCTCTTAAGAGATTGCCCCTGGTGACCTGCATAGCTTTTCTCTGGTCCTTGCGCGCCATCAAAGTGTCGGTGTCTAGCGGGCCGCTGCACGTTATGGCGGCTATGACCAAGTCGGTCATGAGACGGTATTTCATATCCTTCTTTACATCTTCACTCAAGTTCGTGGCGACATCCAAAGCGCGCATGGTCTTTTCAAGAGCTTCATTTTCGCTTATATCGCCATAGCCGCTCTTATCATCTTCGTAGCCGTTGGGCCTGGTGGTTATGAACATAAGATGCGATCTGACGATATAGTCTATCGATCCTTGCGCTTCGATGCTCAGCAAGCTCTTCTGTAGCGTGGTATCAAGCGTCTTTGTCGCATCATCCCCGTCACGCCGCGGTTCTATAATAGTAGGCGGATTATCTGCCCTTATTCCGAGCTCTATCGCTATAGGAAACACATAGTCACCGAGCACTTTAAGCGCAGATAGGGGTATGCCCGTCCCTCCGCCCAGGACCCTTTCTGTAACGGGCTCTTCGCTGTTAACGCATCTTAATACATAATTCACGTATGCAAAACCAAGCTCGCAGATATCATCGGCGTGTATATACTCGCGTATGCCGGTGCCGTCTCTATCCACTCCAAAGTTGGCCATCCTCTCCGGACTTAATTTTGCTTCCGCAGGGGAAGAGCTTGTATCAAAGTCATTCCCGAATATACCTTGCGCCGCCCGTTTACCGGTCACAACATTACCGGCTACCGTTATAAGGTGCGTAGCGTGGCCCGTATCCTCCCCCCACCACTGGCCGTCCGGCGTCTGATGGGCGCCTACTATATTAAACGGCCTTATCGAAACATACTCTACGTCGTATTCGCGTTGGTAATGCTCGAGTATTCGCTCAGCGGTGAGTTTCGTTTCCGTATAAGGAGCCGTCGGCCTGACCGAGCTCTTCTCGGATAACCCTTTACCCTGTTTAAGTTCAATTGCCTCATCGTCAAATACGCCGCATGTCGAGGTGTTGAACAATACGACTCTGCGGCCGGTCTTCTCCTGCGCTGTCTTTATGGCTTCGGCGACGGATAGCGTGCCTATGGCGTTGGTGTAGTTATAGAGCGCCGGCGTTTCGACGGAATCCCCCATGAGCGTCTTCGCCGCGAGATGGTACACAACGTCGATGTTATTATCCTGTATCATCTTCGTTAGCTGCGCCGTGTCGTTAATATCTCCTTTAACATAACGCCCCGACGCCACTATCTCTTCGGGAACGGCCTGGGCATGGCCGGTCGATTCATCGTCTATGACCCACACATCTACGCCCTGTGTCATAAGGTATCTGGTAAGGATGCTTCCTAAATATCCTGCTCCGCCGGTCACAAGGGCCCGTTTCTGCGTCTTTTCTACAGTGAGCTTCTTGCGAGCTACAGGCGCTACAGTCACGGGAGGCGCGATCAGCGCGGGCGGCGGCTCTATCGCTCCGGCTTCAGCAAATAAACGGTTAATTACAAATGCGGATGTGTTCTGAGATTTCAAACCGAATCTCGACGCCGCCAGCTCGCCTACAAGCGGCGACATCAGCATTGAAAAATGATAGGCCGCTTTCTTCCACGGCGAAGCGAGGATCTCCTCCCCATTCCATTCGGCCGGACATGCTACATATATGTTCTTGGTGCCCGGAGGATCCCCGGCCCAGACGGCGAGGTAGCGCCACGGCTCGTAGTTCAATTCCGGATGGCGCTCGGCAAATATCGGTAGAGCCGCGGTCATGGCGTCTGCCGTCGCGACGTGGTTTGCGTGGGCGTCTCTTGGATGCGGCCCGACTATCTCTATCGGCACTCCGTGAGCCTGGTCATAGATGATCTCGGCTTTGTAGTCCCGGCAAAATTCATCAAGCATCGAGGCGGTCTCATCCGCAAAGCCCGCAAATAACGCGTTCAGCGCCGGGACGCGCGGTATGCTCGATGAATAAGTCAGAAGGTCCGACGAAAGCATCCGCACCTTTATACGGCCGTTCGGCTTGTAACCGTCGATCTCCGACTGTAAAACCTTCTGCGCGTTCTCGAGCTCCGGATAGCGTATGACGTAGCGGACGACTTCCTTTAACTCTTCGAGCTCCTGCCCTGTAGGCATATCGCCGCTTGAGGCCAAAAGCATCCGCCTGTAAGTGGTGCCAGGATCCTTAAATAACCGCAGTTTATCACCCTGCCCGTTGATGACCTTCTCGATACTTGCCTTATCGAGCGCCTTTAACTTCGCGAGGATCTCCGGGAAATCCTTATATTCACTTTCATACTTTTTAATGAATCCCGGGACGTCGTCGGCCATTTCCCGCAGCTCGTCAAGGATCTTCTGATTTCTCGCATACCGCTCTCCGAATCTGGCGACGAAAGCGCCCTCGTTCGGATACATCGCCCTAAAGACCGGCATCACTTCCTTTATCATAGCGTCCGTGACTGTCGGCACGCCGCCGTTGCCCGGCCCCATCGCCCATATCTCTACAGCAACGTCGCCTTCATCCGCCTGGTCAAGGCGCTGGAGTATCCTGGCTATAGCCGATAGCTCGCTGTCGTCCTGGTGCGGGATCATCACTATCATCGGGGCTTTGGCACGCCTATCCTTTAATATGGCAGGATCTATCCTCTTGCCGCTCTTATCTGTGACTACGAAAGGCGTGGCGTACCATTCCTTTCCTTTTAATTTACCGGTCGCCTTACCGACCTCCCGCCAGAACCTGAGAAGGTGTTTCAATACTTTACGGTAATCCGTTCTATCGGTCTGGGTCAGGTGCCGGGCCATAGCTTCATCAGCGCGCTCGTAAGCTTTTTCACCCATCGGGATGAATACGTTCGCAAGTATCGGTACTGATGGCGCATCGTAATACATCGGAACCACTTCGCCGGACTTGCGCTCGCCGTAAATGCGCGAGGCCTGACGGAATAGTTCGTGAAGATCGGTCGGGAATTTACTAGTACCGGGATCCATCATGCTCGCGTTAGGGAATAGGATGATATCCGCATCTTCAATGGCCTCTCTTAATGTTGCCGCCAGAACGTCAACGCTTCTTATGTCGGCAAGCGCTGGCATGATATGCGTAAGGCTGTTCCCGAGGGACGGATTGCAAAGTTCGTGAAGCGCCGGCTCTATAAGAGCCATATCTCCGGGCTCAAGAGTTACCAAGAGTATCTTCTTATCGTGGATCATCGGCGCCACATTGAAAGGCGCGCAACTTTGGTCGGACGGAAGCTCCCGATTCGACATTATTACATTGCCTTTCGGCAGGTCCGCCATAGTCCACGATTTTATGGGAATATTGATATCCAGATCTATCGCAAGCGGATGCTTTGAGGCAAGCCCATCTAGTGCGGTTTCGCATATCGAATCGCGTTTTTCCGGATCGACTGAAGCCGGCGCCGTGCCGAGCGCGAATGCGCGGTCCGCTATAGCAGTATTAACCAGAAAACACGCCAGCACCGCTATCGAGATTAATTTATTTACTCTGCGCATTTTTAGATATCTCCTTATACTCTTACTTTTAAAAATATTTAACTAAATAAAAAATGCCTGGCGCGTACTCTGCCAAGCATTGGTGTTTGAGATCCTGAATTTTTATAGTACCGTGAAAATTGTTACTTGTGAGATTATATGAGAATCTTCACACGCTGTCAAGTAACTTTTTTGAATCCTAACAAGTATGAGTTTTAAGGGATTGCGCGCAAGGGACCATATTTACACTAAAAGGTATATACAAAGGTGAAGACGAACGAATCGTTCACGTCAATATTCGTCCCGGCGATCGTTCTTTGATAGGCGAAAAGAGTCTGTATACTATCGTTCGACCAGCCAAAACCCGGGGAGATGATCAAGGATCTGATATTTGAATCCGGGACGCGGATACCGTCCTCTTTTCTGTCACCCTGCACAAAAGCGTTGAGTTCCAGCATCAGATTAAAGCCCTCATAAAAAAAATACTCCGCTCCAAGATCGTATTTGGCGTATGTCGCATATTTGGTCTTTACGCCATTCACCCTTGTCGGCATCGGAATATTCCATATCGCGTCGGCATGTATAACAAAAGGTTTTATTTTTTTCGTCACTATGAAACCGTAGCCGGTATCGTATGAACCGCCTCCCGAGATGGCGCCGTTAAGATCCGTGCCTAATTTGGACGGGGCTCCCTTCTGGTATTTTCCGGTAGGCAATTTTAACTGGAACCATCCCGCGATGCACGGCAGCCAATCCTTTTCCATAAATAAACAATACGAGGAAAAGATGTACGTATCGCCAAATCCGGACGACTCGGCGCTCCGGCCGCCTATCTGTTTTATATTTTGCTGATACGTCGCCTGGGCGTCCAGTTCCCACCTATCCGTCAAACCATACTGGACGAACAGCTGTTCCTGCCACTGCCATTTCCTGTTTTTATCGGTATATGATTTGTAGCTACTTTCCTGATTGAATACGCCACGGGCTCTGTTATAAAAAAAGAACGGCTGAACAGCGAGCTTACCCTGTTCGCATACCGGCGCGGTCCATGTCGTAACCGGTCCGGCAGAGACGGGACACCAATTGGCCTCATTCGGTTCACATTGGTCCTTCGATGCCGCTGATACGGCCGAAGAGGCCGCGCATATTAAAAATATTGTGACGATAAACGCTTTGAATGCTTTTTTACATACCGCCCAACGTAAGATCGCGCTTTTGGAACGCGGATTATCAAAACATTCCTTAGGCGACGGCCTTATTGGTTCCACGCAGATGTCGTAATAGATCTTCGATTCCAACCCCTCCCGAAAAGATTTAAGGACCCTATTGTCTTCGCCGGAATGAAATGTCAAAATAGCCACGCGGCCATTAGGTTTAAGGCAAATCGGCAAATTCCTTAAAAATTGATCCAGCGCCGAAAACTCGTCATTAACCTCGATCCGTAAAGCCTGGAAAGTCCTGCGGATCGATCTCGTTATTCCGTCGAGGGATTCGGCAGGCGCCGCAAAGGCCAGCGCTTCTTTTACGGCATCCGCGAGCGTCTTGGTTGTAGATATTTTGTTACGGTTTCTATGGATAACCCTGGCGATCGCTTCAGCATATGGCTCGTCTGAATTAATAAAAAGTATTTTTTCCAGAGCTTTTTCGGAGATCGCCTTGATAAGAGCCGAGGCCGGCTGTCCGCGATGAGGATTAAATCTCAGGTCGAGCGGCCCCTCCCATTTGAATGTAAAGCCCCGCGCGGGATTGTCCAACTGCATTGATGATACGCCCAGATCCGCCAGGATGAAATCGAACCCTCCGCCTGCATCGGCAAGCATTTTGGGAATTCCGGCAAAATTGATGCGCCTGAAAATAAGCTCTTTTTCGGTAAAGCCCAGGGCCCTCAGTCGCCGCTCGGTACGCGCAAATTCTATCGGATCGACATCGATACTAAAAATGCGTCCTCCGGGAGAAACGCGCCTAAGGAGTTCTTCCGTATGTCCGCCGAATCCCAAAGTGGCGTCTAAGCCGGTCTGACCTGGCTTAGGGTCAAGAAATTCCAGGATCTCTTTAACACAGATCGGCCGGTGCATCCCGGCCGGAGTCTTCCCGCTCTTAATGATCTTCTCGATGTCACATTTGTATTTTACCGGATCGAGCTCCTTATATTTTTCGTCGAAACGCCTTGGATGCTTGCCTTTATAGCGCACGCGCCGTTTTCTTTTCGGAGCTTCATCCGTCCCTGGAGAATCGTTCATAACTTATTATATTTTGTGTGCTTGCCTTTAGCTTTTTCTACCGGATATTTCGCTTCATTCTTTTTTAGTTTCCCTTCCATGGCGAGCTTTAAGTCGATCCCGAGATTATCGGCTAACTCAAACAGGTATAAAGCGATATCGGCGATCTCATCTTTGATCTCCGACTTGTTTTGAACGATATATTTTTCTACCTCTTCCTTGGTTTTCCACTGAAAATGCTCCAGAAGTTCGGAAGCTTCAAGGATTATCGAAACAGCCATGTTTTTCGGATCATGAAATTGCATCCAGTCGCGCTCATCTCTGAATTTCATTATCTTTGCGGTAATTTCGCTTATCTCACTCATGGCTATCTCCTATTATTTGAATAAGGGAAAACCCCCACGCTCTGCGGCTCGTTTAGAGCATCGGTTTGCATGAGGGCAATATTTGGGGTCGCTGGCTTTTGGATATCCGCAACTTAATGATCAGCCAACCGACGCCGTTTAATCCGATGTATTATCAGACAAGCGTATAAAAAAACAGCGGATTTTATAGTTTCTTTTGGCGCATAAAGCTTACTACTCTTTTAAAAGTGGATCAAAATACCTGTAAAACTCATCTAACTTCTCGGCAAGCCATTTATGCTGGTTCTCCCACTGCTCACGATTCACCGGATCAACCCCTGTCAAGGCGACTCCAACGTATGCATTAGCTTTTTTAGGGCTATCCTGCCACCAACATGATTGCTTGCCGAATTTCTCATTAATGGCATCTTTCATTTCAAGAATTTTCTGGTAAGTTTTCTTTGTCCGATTTTTTCTAAACCGCAAATAGACCCCGACTGTGTTATTCCATTTTTCTGCATAGGCAAATAATCTAACCCCTTCCCATCCCGGATGAAACATAAGAAATCCGAGTCGTGTCGAATCCGGTAATTCTGGAAGGAAATTATGCTCCTTCACATTCTTTAGTAACCCGGACCAATAATCAAACCGAAGATCTCCTCGTTCCTTTGGACTTAACTCACCAGCATCAATTTCTTCGGACGGCACATAAGCCGCGCCCTCTGGACGTGCCCATATCTTGGCGACTCTTTTAGCAAGCAAACGACCTCGCTTTTTTATTTCATCTTCCGTCCAAATCTTTATATCTGAAAAATACCGATTCAATTCCAGCTTGCTTCTAACAAGCTCTCCTTTTTTCTCTTTATACGGCTTGTTTCCAAGAGGACGGTTATAACCACTCAAAGTGATATTCCCAAGCGTATGTAACCACTTTTCATGAACGTCTTTCCACGGCATCCCCAAATCTTCTTGCCACGCTTTACCGCTTTTACCATTCCCGATAGTCTGAGGCATTACATGCTCAATTTCCAGACCTCTCAGCTCAACTTTCTCCCGATGACCATATGATTCCTCTAGAACTTGAAGCATAAGCCGACATTTACCTATTTCTCTCCGATACAAAGAAAACTCCAATAGCTTGGGTATAAAAGCATCGTCATCCGGCCAGCCACGACTTAACCAATAATTACATAAATCAGTTCGAGGTTCTTTTCGAATTATCTTAATAGCATCTGAGAACCATCGCCCATATGGACGCGTCGTTTCTCCGCAAATCGTTCTTCTAATGATAAAACTGGCTATGTCCTCTAAGCAGCCCAACAGGCATTCAGAATCAATCTTCTTGCTTTCGCGCATTTCGAATAAATGCATCAATAAAGGATGAGCCGTAGTAATATCGAGCATTTGTATGCGATAAAGCGCCTTACTTAGCAAGGGATCAGGACATGTCGTTGGCCTGCGCAACCAATTCTCAAATTGCGCAAACAGTTTTAACTCATTTGCCTGCTCAACAGGATCAAGTTTGCGTTCTTTATTTTGATTTTTAAAATCAACAAATGTTGCCTTATCTTTTGAATAAACACCATTTCGCATCAGGTAACTTCTATAAAATGAGGTCTGCGAGAGAGCTGGATATTCATCCGTTTGATCAAACATTTTCTCAAGTGGTTGCCAGTGGGAAACATGGAAATCTTCTTGGTTATCAATGGGAACCTGCATAAAAACATAATTACGGATCAAATCCGATTCCTCAAGCGGAAGCCCTGTAGAATTAAGGCTCTCAAATATCTCATAAGGATTCTCACCATCAATCGTTATAACAACCAACGACAGTCGTGCAGTCACAGTATGAAAAAGCGCTCTAAGCTTCTTCTCCGGTTCTTCCAAAATATAGCCGTTGAAATTATCGCGGTAGTATTGCCATGCCTTAACTATTCCATAATCAGAATATTGCGCAACATCTCCACTATCAATAACAGCAAAAAATGCCTCTCTATCGCCTAATCGAGGTAGCACCTTATACCGTTGGGCGCCTTTTTGTCGCCGATGAATTAAATAATCCTCGGAAATTTCATCCGCAAGATCGTTGCATTTTCTATCTCTGGCCAAATCACGAAAAGCCGCCAGCATGACCATAAGCGTGGATAGCCTTTGTTGTCCGTCTATCAACTGATAAGGAGTAACTTCTCCCGGAACATGCTTACAGGGAGTACATACCAGTGGGCCTAAAAAATGTTGCATCCTTTGATCATCCTCTTGGAGCGCTAAAACATCATTGTAGAGCCGCTCCCAATGCTTCTGAGTCCAAGCGTAGTGCCTTTGAAAGAAAGGAACTAAATACTGATCAGCGGCATGAAGAATATCGCGAACCATTTTTGCTCTTGCGTCCATATTAGAATCTCCTATACCATAATAACTGACGGCTTATCCCGAGACTCAATAAGAGGCCACGGCTTACCTGAGTCGAAATTGGGATGCCTCGGTTCACTGTCCGGCCGTCCATATTCCAAACGCCACGACTCTATTTGGCCGAGAAGTACACAAGCCGAACGTTTTCGAGCATCATCTCCTATAGCCATTTCGTAGAGAAGGCTCCGAATTTCATTAGCACTTGTAGACTCAATGGTGTATGTATTCCCAGAGCTTCCATATGGCCGCTTGCCAAGAAAAATATCCTCTAAACCACGTAATAGTTGATATGGAATCGAGGGGCTCTTACGATCATCAATAAGATTGAGTCCAGCACGTATGGATTCCGATGTGCCTAACTTTGATATGGTAGTCGCAAGTAACATACGAGATCTCGGGGCAAGTTGCTTAGTACAAAGTAAAAATAACCGTTCTTTTACAGTCGGGCCATTACAGGCGATATTTGCAATATGCGATGAAAGGCCATCGCTTTCATGGTAATCAAAATGCCAATTCTCGTCTTTAAATCCTTCTATTTCAGGGTCGACAAAACTCATTAATACTTTCCTCGACCTATTAGTATCAACTGCGGCGATGGCATCAATCCATTCACCCCTAATATGATTTAAATTGTTTCCATACTTTGATGATAATTCCAACAGAAGATCAAGCGCTTCGTCGCATCGGCTATTACCGAGAGCGTTCAATATTTCACGCAAATCATAAACTGGAATCTGCGTTGCAGTTATAATTTCTTTGATTCGCGCAATTCCTGTGGAAGGGGGATCGAAAAAAGGCAATAAGCAGAGGCATCGCTGTAAAAGAAAACGATTTTGCTGATCATGAAGTTCTCTTATGGCATGTTCAATGGTAGGATTAAGAATTTTAAGTGCCTCGTCCGTTTTTATAAGCGTCCCGCTAAAAAGCAATGCTTCAAGCACCTCTACCCGAGTATGGCCATCCCACTGCCCCGGTAGAGCCATAATCTCCATAACAAGATCCGATGACCCACGGCTATCAAGGACAGATATAAAGCTTGCCAGCATTTTCAAACGTCCATTGAACGAGTCGGGATTGTCGCCTTGAGAACGCTGCTCCTTAATTACGGCAATTCTCTGCTTGATGGCACTTGCATAACGACAACGGCGATCTTCATCGAAATTACTTTTAAGTCGTCCGGAGCGAGCCTCCCACAAACTTCGATAATTTATTTTGTTAAAAGCGTGTTGCGTTTCTGGATTACTAATCCTTGCTAAACGAATCAACGCTTTTGCTGCATCCTGCTCATATTCTGGTTCAGATAAAACATTTAGAAGAACATCCTCCGCGCCTCGAGAATCCAAGCATTCTACTGCTCGTACTTGCCAATTAGAATAGGACATTACTCCACCGTTACCAATTGGCCCCCGATCGCCTTTAAGCCGTGCTTCCCTTCCTTTTCTCATACGCTCAATATCAGCTTGAATGAGTTTACTCAAATCATCCATATCTTTAGGATCACCAACTCTGGCCAGAGCTGTCGCAAGCTCACTCTTTAATGAGCCGTTAAAATCATCCTGACTTAAAACAAAGGGAACTCCTTTTTTTAAATATGTCCTTAGTGCCTGCTGTAAACTATCCGGCAATTGGCCTCTCAAGTCGGAACCAGTATCTCCAATCCTCCCTAAAAGTTCAACAGCAACCTGATGTTCCACAGGATTAAATTCTGAGGACAAACGACCCAACATACCAGATATAGCTACACCCGGAGGCATCGCTCTAAATAATTCTTGGAGCTGTCTTATAATATCCCCCTGTGTCTTAGTGGTCTTTTCAGATGCATCTGGTGTTTTATTTCGAAGCGAGTATAACCGTGAAAATACATCCCCTGCAAGATCTACATCAGCAGTTGCGACCAAAACAGATATGATTGCGGAATTGTCCTTATGTTGAAGATTTTCGCTCTCTATTTTCTTGAGCAAGTCTTGTCTAAAAGTTTGAGGAATATTTGATATGAAGGTTGTCCAACGATCACTCCACAAAAGTCCCTCAACAATACGACTCGCTACCCACTGACTGGCCCAATCCGGATCATTCTTACGTATAAGCTCTATTGCCGACTTAATAAGCGATTCCTCTCCGTCATTCATTCTTCCAGATGGCCATTTAGTCAATTCTTCTTTCGCGGCCTCAAGGATGTGCTCTCTTCCATTTTCTGCTATGGCAAGCAGAACCCGAAGCCGAACTTTAGGATCATCTATCTTCTGAAGGATAGTCCCATAGACTTCATTTGCCCGCGGACGAACCTTAGGAGGGATATCGTCTATCACCCGCTCTCGCAATACTTCTTCGAAAACGTTATCATCATATGAGGCCAAGACGCTACTAAGGATTTCAACAGCACCAACCCACTCAAGCGCACGCAGAGCGGAAGCCCTTACTTTAGGGCTTGGGTCTGTACGAGCCAGATCTTCTGCCACACTCGCCATGTAATGTTCACGGACAACCTCACCAATAAAATCGGCTCGGTGATCGTCTTTCCAAGATTTAATGATCTGCTTCCAATTTTCCCCTAAACTGGATACATGAAACTCTCTAAATGAACGGTATGCTCTGAGGCGGACTTGCTGATCATCACTTGTCAAAAGAGGCAATAGAATGTCTTTGAAATCCTCTGACCCGCTGGCAATCATTCCAGCCAAGGCACAGCGTTTATGAGAATCATCTTCCATCTGATGCCATGCTCGCAAATGTTGTCCAATTTTATTCTTCACCTCCACCCATACTGTTTTTCCGCATAATCGAGCTAATTCTGCTGCGAATACTGGATCGACGTCTAACGCAAATTCAACCAACATCTTTCCAGCTTTTATCAACCTTTGAACATCAGATGAATCAGCGTTCAGGTCTCCGATAGCTTCCGCGATCATGCGAAGCGGCTCTTCCCAGAGAGGCATATTGATATACTGCCGTATAAAATTACGGTTCATTTCGTGATTATTGTTATCAACAAGCTCCAAAAGATATCTCCTCAATACTATGGAGACGTACCACTCTTGAAATTGTTGATGCTGAAATCTAAATGCGACCGAAGAATAATCTAAACGCTCTAACACATGATGCGCGCAAAGGGCGCTCAAAATTTCGGTTGGCTCAGGTAACGTTGCAATCTGTCCCTCAGCCTGCAATTTACGACTAACTGAAATCGCAACACTCCGAGCAAACGTTTCGTCCATTGTGACAGTTCCGACTTTCGTCATCTGAACAGCAAAATCAGATAGGTAATCTCGACTCTTACCCAAAAGCGGCGAGCGTGCCAAATGATTTCGGTGCTCTTCAGATTCCTCGGCTAAGCGTACCACTGCCTCCAAGATACCTGTCTTTGTTTGTGGGATGGGGGATCCGGACAAAAAAATATTTACTACTTCAGAGAGAATTAATGGGGTTCTGGTCAAATCGTCTAAAACATGATCGGTTTGCAATTGCGAGATAAGCTCTCCGGCTCGATTTGCTAACACCTGATTAAGATACTCTGCTCGCTGTTTACGATTAAGAGAAAGTAATTGAACTCTAGAGGACCCCGGTAACGGAGGTTTAATATGGTGGACTCTAGTTGCAACAATTATGCCAGCCTTAGGAAAGTTGCGTTCTAAGGCTAAAAGCGCACTTACCGCATTATCTGAATAAATATCCGAAATCTCATTCCACCCATTTAAAAGAAACGAACAAGGCGTTGTGTTATAAATTTGTGCGAGAGCTGTAGCGTCTAATCTACGAGATAGAAACGGCGGCATTTGAGAAATAAATTCGAAAATATCTTTATCCGATTTCACCCACGTCGGAAGATCAACAAGAAAAGTTACCTGATTCATTCGCTCTGCTAACTGAATTAGTGTTGTTGTCTTCCCTCGTCCGGCAGGTGCTTCCAACACAATCCGGCGGCCTTCTTGAAGCATTTGAGATAGGCTTATAAGGCTGAATATCTCTCCGATCTGATGTCCGTCGTTATCAAGACTTACGGATCGCAGTTCTATCTGTGGTTTTCCAGCTAAACGCGGATGAGCAAGCCATGCCGCCAATACTTCATTTTTTGCCTCTTGAGCTTTTGCGGCCAATTCTTGTGTCGTCAACTCAGCCTCAACATGGATATTAAGGTGAGATAAACAAATTGAAGCATGGTCGGGCAACAATAAATCTGTAATGACATCTTCTCTCGAGATGATTTGAAGCTCAATATTACAATCTCGCCAGATTGTCTCTTTCCAGGATTCCGCTTGTTGATTCGTAACTTTATGCGGCGTTGCAAAAATGAGAATTTTTATATTGGGATAATGTGGTTGAAATCTTTCTATATCTTCCTTAATTTTACCGATTGTCGGAGTTATTGAAGAGGCTAAACCTTTTTCGCGGTTATCACTTGCAAATGATGCTGGTATATATGCATCCAAGCCTAAGTCATTATGCCTCTCGGAAGCAATGAAGTCAGGCCATTTTAGTTTTGCAAGAACCACTGCAAGCCCTTGAAATCTCATGCCTTCTTCATTAGAGATTATTTCATCAAGAGCTTTCTCGATATCTGTTCTATAAGTCGTCATTTCTTTATTTTTTCCGCACAGATCATTTTTTATAAATACTTCTTAAAATTCTCTGCTTGCTCAAATATCTCTTTGAAAACTTCATCCTTGGGAACCGGCGGATAACCATGCTCTGCTAGTATCAATATCAAATCAACCTTCAGCTCAGCTTTAATGTCATCGCGATGGGCCCAATCTGTATATTTTGCTTTATCATCGACCACCACTTTTACCGCTTGTGAAAGGGGAATTAGTTTTTCGTGAGGATATTCAAATTGATGTTTTTCAGCGACTGCCTTCAAAATATCGTAAAAAGCCTTTTCTTCAAAGTTAATACCCATTTCCTCAAATGAGTTTTTCTCTTTCTGCAGGTCCTTAAAGAGATCCGCAAATTGTCCGGCTATGTCATCAAGAACATCATTGGCAAATGCCAAGCTCTCTTTACGCTCGTTATATTTATCAACCAATGCTTTAAACTTTTTCGTGAAATCGACACCTTTAATTTTGTTAACTTTCTTAAATTCATCAATAGCCATTTTTAACAGTTGCTGAAGCAACTTTATCTTCGTATTGGGCAATTGAATTTTGTCAATTTTTGCCAAATATTCATCGCTAAATATATCAATGTTTTTATCGGACTTCTTTTCGCCAATCTTAAAAACCTCTTCCACACCATCACTTAGAAGAGCCTCTTTTATCATTTCACGAACCTTTTCATTCATCTGCGCGGTATCAGGCGCTTCACCCTTGGTAAGTTTGTGAATAATAGCAGCAATGGCAAAATAGTAGTGAATATAATCCCGCTCCTTATGAGTAATCTCTTCGCTTGAAATACATATCTTGTAGGCAGATCTGAGCTTCTTAACCATGCTCATAAAACGCTTTTCTATCTCTTCGGAAAGCTGGGCATATTCAGCTGCCCTATTGAGACATCTCAATTGTTCCAATGGCGACCCACTAAAGTAAGGCCTTGAGTCAAACTTATGAAAAAGCTTTGCCAATAAATCCAGTTGGTCTTTCACGATAACAACTGCCTTTAAAATATCCTCAAAATCCCCTTCTTCAACTTGCGAATATTTCTTGAGGGCGATATTCATATTGCTCTTTATGCCGATATAATCGACAACAAGTCCGATTTCTTTGCCCTCATATACCCGGTTTACACGTGATATAGTTTGAATAAGGGAATGCTGCTGAACCGGTTTATCTATATAAATAGCGTCAAGGAATGGGACATCAAAACCTGTAATCCACATATCAACAACAATTGCGATCTTGAAATTTGACTTGTCGGATTTGAATTGCCGATCAAGTTCTTTGCGATGATCTTTTGTCCCAAGCATATCCCAAAGCTCTTTAGGATCATCTTTACTGCGCGTCATTACCATCTTAATTTTTTCGATCGGCTTTATCTCTTTGCGTTCTTTCTCCGTTAGGGTAACGCCTTCATCGCATTCTTTAATTTCCGCCCATTCTGGCCGTATTTTTATTATTTGCTTGTATAAGTCATACGCTATCTGCCTGCTTGATGAAACAAACATAACTTTACCAAGAACGCTTGCGCCTTCAGTTAAGCGCTGCTCATAATGTTCAACAAAATCCTTCGCTACAGCTTCAAGCCTATCCGGATCACCAAGAATAACCTCCATATTCATAACAGCCTTCTTGCTCTCCTCGACCTGATAATCATTTGCGCCTTCTTCAGCGCATTTTTTATAATACTCTTCAATTTCTTTAAGTTTTTTCTCGTCCAAAAGTACTTTCGCGGCTCTGCCCTCATACACAATACGGACAGTAATATTATCCTTGACTGATTCCTTCATCGTATAGGCATCAATAACATCGCCAAAAACATCAAGGGTTGCATCAATCGGAGTGCCGGTAAACCCGACATAAGTCGCATTGGGTAGAGAGTCACGCAAGTATTTTGCGAAACCGTAAGTCTTTGTCACCCCATTAGTAGTTAACTTAATTTTCTGTTCGAGATTCACTTGTGTTCTATGCGCTTCATCTGAAATACAAATAACATTAGACCGATCAGTGAGAAGCTTCAAATCCTCAGTAAATTTCTGAATAGTGGTAAGAAAAACACCTCCGCTATTTCTGCCTTGGAGGCAATTCCTCAACTCCTCACGACTTTCAACGCTGATAACGGTTTCGTCCCCAATAAACTTCTTTGCATTAGTAAACTGCCCGGAGAGTTGATCATCCAGATCAGTGCGGTCGGTAATTAGGACAATGGTTGGACTTGCAAAATGTGTGCTTTTCATAAGGAGGCGAGTTAGATAAAGCATAGTAAAGCTTTTGCCGCTTCCGGTAGCGCCGAAGTAAGTGCCGCCTTTGCCGTCCCCTTTTGGCCGCATATTATCTTTGATAGAACAAAACAACTTTCGAGCCGCATAATACTGAGGATAACGACAAACAATCTTTATGTCCTCTTTAGCGGTATCAGGGAAAAATATAAAATTTCGGATTACATCAACCAATCGGTCACGGTTAAACAGCCCCGCCACCATTGTGTAGAGGGAATCAATGCCATCGACTTCTCTTAACTCGTTACCATCAGTTTTGCGCCATGCGTAAAAGAAATCATACGGAGCAAATAATGAACCTGCCCTGCTATTAACTCCATCGCTAATAACGCAAAAAGCATTATACTTAAGCAACTCTGGGATGTCCCTTCGGTAGCGGACAGTAAGCTGATCGAAGGCGTTTTTTATAGTAGTATTTTCTTTGACTGCGCTTTTAAATTCTATTACCACAAGAGGCAGGCCGTTTATATACACAATAGCGTCAGGAATGCGTTTTTCTGTGCCTTGTATCTCAAGCTGATTGACAATCTTAAAAATATTATGTCCCGCGTAATATGGCGCTTGTTTCTCCGCCACAATGGTAGGCACCTCACCGGCTTTTGGATCCCGCGCCTCGGCTAAAGACCCAAAATCAATTAACTGGATATAAAGATCTTTCTTACTGCGATCCTCCCGCTTTAGAAAGAACCCATCAGCAACCAGTCTTATTATTTCTCTGTTGCTTTCATAAAGCGCGGAAGAAGGACAAAGCTCCAGTCTTCGTATAACCGAATTAATTTCATTTAATGTAATGTCTTCACTGGAATACCTATCAAGCAAATATTGCTTGAGGTCTTCACGGAGCAGAACATCTGGCAATGCTTTATGAATATGTTCGCCAGTGAGATGCTTATAGCCCTCACCTTCAAAAAGCGCAATAACTGCCTGCTCTAGTTTTTCTTCTGTAAATTTCATAATATTAATTCTTTATCGTTGCGAGTTTGGACAACAATATTTTCCCCATATCCCTCAATAATTTATTTTCTCTTTTCTTACTATCCAATAATTCAAATTGCGATTTAAATAGGTCGTCAGAAAATAAATTACGTTCTTTAGGTGGGACAATAATATTTATATCTAAAAGATCCTCGGGATTAATTGATGGATACGTAGATACGCTCATCTCCGCTCTTGCTTGCAAGTTTTGTAAATTTTCTTCGCTTGTAATTAATAGATAAATCAACTCTCCGCAGATTTTTTTATAATTAGGCTTTAATACGGCAAATCCGGTTGAAACAATCATATTTTTTTTAGGATTTTTCAGTATTCCAAAATGTCTAAGATTGGGCCGAACGGTTGAAAATATTATGTCGTTATGATTAACTTTTCTTTTAGCTCTGCTTGGAATTTCATCATGCTCAGTGTCAAGAATTTGTATTTCTTCAATTTCATTATTTGTGATACTGCTGGTATCTAAATACTCAATAGTCTTAAAATTATCTTTAGCGGAAATGATAGAATAATTGCAATCAACAACATCGCCAATCGTTAAACATTCCCATCCTTTCGGAATATCTTTCCCCAGCTCTTTATTAAACTCCATTTCCCCGCCGCTTGATTTATAAGGATTCTGATTTTCGTCTGGGAATTCATAGTCTACAAACCACTTTTTGAAAAAAGCCTGCGCGGTTTCTTCAAGTTTCTGGATGAGCTGTTCGTTTATCTTGATGCGGTTTATGATTGTGTGGTATTCGTCGACAATTTCTTTTTGTTTTACGATTGATGGGATTGGGAGTTCCACATTACACATTTCTTCCCAGCCAAAAACTTCACGAGCACTACCATGGGAATGAAATCTGGCATAGCGGTCAAATTCAGGTCGCCTGAACCACATCATCAGATATTCGGGCATAAACTCATCAGTTTTCGTAATTTCAAAAACAGGATAAATGCTGGAGACAATACAAGGTTCATCTAAATTAAGCGCAATAGGAATTTTATCCCCCATCCTTGCGGTGTTTGGGTTAAATGCGAATTGGTATTTATTAACAACCTTGTACGATAAAAACTCGACGTCAACTATATTAGCTTTCGATTGCATAAAACATTTATAAATCGAAGATATACCCTGGAGGCGATCAATAGATAAATCACTATTCCTATTGTTAACTTCCGAAATATACGGTCCAAGCCGCTTATAATTTGATTTCATATCCCAACTCTCTGAAAACTTTCAATAGTTCTTTTTTTGATACTTCTTCTTCTTTCAACAAAGATGAGAAATCATTCCTAAGAAGCGTCATCTTTTCATCAAAGTCCACGTTCTCATCTCGATTGATAAACTCGATATATTTACTTGGGACAAGTGAGAAATCTTTCTCTTTTACTTTTTCGAATGTGGCGCTGTAACAAAACTCAGGAGTGTTTTGAAAAGTCTTCTCAAAATTGACTTGTTGCCAATTATGATATGTCTCTGTAATTTTCTGGATGTCAGTTTTTGAAAACTGGACATATTTCTTTTCGAAAGGCTCACCCCACTGACGCAAGTCCATAAAAAGAATTTCCCGTTCTCTATTGCGGTACTTTTTCACTACACCATTATGTTCTATTGTACGGGCTTTCTTATTTTTATTAAGTATCCAGATAGTAACAGAGATATCGGTGGTATAAAAAAGGGACCGTGGCAATATCAAAATCGCTTCCACGAGATTATTCTCTATCATCTTCCGCCTGATCTTATATTCATCCCCTCCGCCAGATAAAGCGCCATTGGCAAGAATAAACCCGGCAACGCCATTTTCAGAAAGTTTTGAAACCATGTGCAATATCCAGGCATAATTCGCATTACCTGTGGGAGGTACTTCATAACCATTCCAGCGCGGGTCATCTTTTAATTCATTATCAGCCCGCCATTGTTTCTGATTAAAAGGCGGGTTTGCCATAATAAAATCGGCTTTCAGGTCTTTATGTTGGTCCCGAAAGAAGGTGTTTTCGGCGACATCGCCCAGATTTCCGGAAATCCCTCTGATAGCAAGGTTCATTTTGGCCAGCTTATAAGTAGTGGCGGTGTATTCCTGTCCATAAATTGAAAGCTTCTTTTTATTTCCGTGGTGGCTTTCGATAAATTTCACGGACTGAACGAACATACCCCCGGACCCACAACAAGGATCATAAATTGTGCCCTCATAGGGCTCAATCATCTCGGCGATCAAATTAACTATGCATTTGGGCGTATAGAATTCGCCCTTGCCTTTTCCTTCCGCTAAAGCGAACTTGCTCAGAAAATATTCATATACCCGGCCAACAATGTCCTGTTCCTTGTCTTTCAAAGTATCAATATTGTTTACAGTATCCAAAAGCGAGGCGAGTTTACTCACATCAAGATCAAGGCGGGAATAGTAGTTATCCGGAAGGGCGCCTTTCAGGCTTGGATTTGATTTTTCTACCGTTGCAAGCGCTGTATCAATTTTCAGGGCAAGATCGTCCTGTTTGGCATGTTTTTTTAGATAACTCCAGCGAGATTCCTCTGGCAGATAAAAAACATTCTTCATAGTGTAAAATTCCACCATGTCTATATATTGCTTTTTCCCTTCGGCGATCAGCTCTTCTTTCCTCTGCTCGAATTTATCGCTGGCAAATTTTAGGAATATTAACCCAAGGACAACGTGCTTATATTCAGACGGCTCGACTTTCCCCCGCAGCTTATTTGCCGATTCCCAAAGGGATTCTTCAAAGCTTTTCCCACTCTTCTTTTTTCCATTCTTTACAGCCATTGTGATTCTCCTCTATTTCCGAATTTCTTCAATCTTGTTAAAATCGCTGTCACACAAAATCCCTTCCCGGGCAAAACTGTAATATTGGTTATCCCCAACGATGACATGGTCAATGACCTTGATCTGCATAAGCTTTCCTGCATCGCTTAACTCTTTGGTAAATTTCTTGTCCTGCGTGCTTGGCGCTATGTTCGCACTGGGATGGTTATGGACACAAACGATTGACTTGGCGAACTTCTGCAATGCGGCGTGGATTATCTCACGGACAATCGGAAATGCCTGATCAACGGTGCCGACCGCTGTATCCGAGATATCGATAATACGGTTATTGCTATCCAGATAGACGACCTTAAAAACCTCTGTCTTAAGGTCGCGAAGCTGAGGCATGACGATATCCACAAGATCCTTGGCAGAGGCGATCTTCTGCTTCCCGGTGGACACATCGTCCTGTCGATAGCGCCGCCCGATTTCAAGCGCGGCCTGAATGTGGGCGATCTTGGCCCCGCCTAAGCCCTTGAGATCCTTCCAATCGCGCGAATCGGTATGCGCCATGTTCCGGAACGTGCCGAATTTCTTCAAAACCTTGCGGGCAAGGTCAATGGCGCTGGTGCCCTGCGTGCCGGTACGAAGAAGAATAGCCAGAAGCTCGGAATTGCTCAAAGCTCCCGCGCCCTTCTTGAGCAACTTCTCGCGCGGCCGGTCGTCCTCCGGCCAGCTCTTTATTCCTGATTCCTTGCTTTTCTCGGTCACTTGCCCGTTCCTTGCTTTTTTAAATACTCCTCGCCTTTCTTGGTAAGGCGATATTTTTGTAACCGGCTATTCGGCTTATCGGGAATAGTATGAGCAATCAAGTCATAATCTAAAAGCCGTTGAAGGCCTTTCTTAAAGTTACCCGTTCTTTTCACATAACCGGCAACAGATAATAACTCCTTGCCGGATTTCTCACCTGTGGCGCACGCTGACAAGATATCTAGTTGCCATTTAAACAATTCGACTTGGGCCTCGACTTGGGCCTCTTGGGCCTCGACTTGGACCTGCGCTGTCTTCTTACGGCGTATCGTAAGCACGAACTGTCCACCACGCTGTTCAAATTGAGGCTCCGGAATACCTACCTTACGACATAAAGCAATCATATCAAGCGTCCCTGTTCCGGCTCGCTCGATATATCGCGCCCAGAAAAGAGGATCGCTGATAAGCGGGTTGTGCGGCACTGACGCATGCTCTATCCTCAATGATTTCATAGTCATCCCTGCCGGTAACGACCCCGGATTCCAGACTTCAAGACGATCGGAAAACAGCATCACTTGAATACCGGCATTTGACGTGTAGTCTCGATGCGCCACGGCATTAACAATCGCCTCGCGGATAACCATTTTAGGAATTTCATAAGCTACGTCGCTGGCAATATCTGTTTTACTGGGCGTTACCGAACGATCGAGTTTTCCCAGCACAAAGTCAACCGCTTCATCGACTTGTTCAAATAGCGTGCCCTTGTAAATTTGATATGACGGAATTGGTTTACGCACTTCAGTCGTATGGAAATGCATGCACTTCACTTCGGCACACATGAGATGGCGAAATTTCTGCGGCTTCCGACAAAATAGTAATATTGCGGCATTAGAGATCTTGCCGTCCGTGATCAGATTCAGATGGGCAAAAAGTTTCTTTGCTGATGTATTTTGCGGTAACGGGAACTTACGCTCTGCGCGCGCTGTCTCCAAGAAGCTTTCTATATACTCTTCATCAATATCGCTTAAACTGGCCCCACGACAAACAGCCGCGTCAAAAGGCACTGTCTGCAATATGCCTTCATCCTCCAGATACTGCACTAACGCGGCATAAACTTGGGAGATCAATTCCGCGACGTTCGAAAAACGCCTGCGAATCATCTCGCTACCCGCTTTTTTCATGAGTTTGATCGTCTTCTGGTGACGGGCATCATCTTCGCCCTCTTTAATAAACAACAATCTTACTTTGCCGCATTTGGTCGCTTCACAAAATTCCCGCTCGGTAGAAGAAATACCGCTGGTGTCTTGAGTGCCATACTCATTACCTAACAAGCACACGTAAACATCACAACTTCTGACTTCTTCCAGATACACAGAATCAGGCTGGCGATCACGGGCGGGAATATCCTCAAAAAGAAAGACTTCAAAATAACGGCGACATAACGGATCGCTATTTACAAAATCCCTTAGGGCGTCACGCTCTACTTTGAACTCTTTTTGGACACTGCTAAAAAATATTTTATGTTTTCTCATGGCGTCGTTTTATCCCTGACTTTATCAGTATTGATACCTGTTTCGCGACCATTCTTATTTACAAAAAGGGTATAAAACATTATAATATAAAGAATTAAGCATTACTATCAAAATTTACCACACAAACCGATGACAAAGACGCCGAATAAAGATAATTTTCCATACGTCCATGACGAATATGAGGGCTGTAAATTCTGCGCTCAGAAATATAAAGGGTACAGTGTCTTTGAACATTCGGACGATATCGGTATCAACATCGAGATCTTTCCCAAGAAGATGACCGAGCTGGGAATCGTGGTCGCCGCAAAATATGAGCTCATCTACTTCGAAGCCCGGCATCCCAAGGGCATCAAACATCAAGGCACTCCCGACGACCTCAAATCATACGCTGATTATCTAAAAAGCGAAAACTCTTTATACGAAAAGAACAAGAAAATCATACTTGTGTTGATCAATAAGAAGATCGCCGCTAAGAAACGCTCACTCTTTCAGCTAAAGACAATCCCGGTAAACAATAGCTATCTGGATAACTGCATCGCCAATAAGCAGGAACGTATTTTCTTAGGCGTTCGCGTAAAGCTCACCGAAATAAACGTCGCCAAGATCAACAAAGACGCTCCTCATTGCATGGGCATTGACGAGTATAAGAAAATTCGCGATATTGATGAGCAAGCAAGAAAAACCATCCTGTCCTTAAGGCCGGAACGGCTTCATCATATCCTGACTGCCTACCACGCACAAGAATGCTTTGATGAGGGCGACGTTGAGAATTTCCTCGCAGGGGCAAAAGATCTTATTGAGGAGATTGACGAGGTCGTCCACTATAAAGACTCCGACTTCAAAAAGCTGTTAGGCAAGATTGCTCGTCTTTGTTTCATGTGGCGGGAAAAACAGACGACTTCCTCGGAATTTATCAAAGAGGCGAATGATTTTATCCTTTTAAGGCGTAAAGCCGCCTTCAATCCGGTCGTCGAATTCATTGGCATCTTCTTTGATGATCTAATCAACGATGCTATCGCTCAGGAACAGCTCATCGAGTGTCAGCATTGCCATTTGTTGGCGAGTTATTTCCGCAATAAGAAATTCTGCAGTAAAGCAACCGATGGCCGCAACTGCTTTGGCAGGCATCACAGCAAGCAAGATTACCTGCGGCACAAAGGGAAAAGACTGCCTGTCAAGCGGGCATGGATTAAGAAAGCCCGACGAGAAATCCCCGGATATTAGTCCAGCTACACAGAAACATCCTCTCCCATCAGTTTTTCTTTATATAAAGAAAAACGCGAAAATCCCGCCGTTTATCAATCTACAACATTTCTAAAACTACGCTAAACTTTATCTGTAAGCAGGTTTTACAGAGTTTTTTATTTTATGCCAATGATTGCCAAGCAGTTTAGCGGATCGAGAAATGTTATCCAAAGAGGCGATACAGGAATTTCAGGGGATTTACTTTCAGACCTACGGCAAGGAGCTTTCCTTTGATGAGGCCACAGCGCAGGCACATCAGCTCATCCGCTTCTGTAAGTTCGCCTTGGGGTATCCCTTAAACTACCAGACAGAGGACAAAAAAAATGAATAATCAGCGCATCAACACGATTTACGATTACAAGGACGCGGGCGGCAACCTGCTTTTTCAGGTCGTCAGGTTCGAGCCGAAAAGTTTTTTGCAGAGGCGGCCGTTTAACAACGGCTTTGTCTGGGGATTGACCGAGGGCTGGTATCAAAGAAATGGTCAGGCGAATAATTTCTACAGGATCAAGGACTCATCGTCTGATAAATCATCGCCACCCCACCCGGATGTTGTTTGGTTTGATGCTGTGGATCCGGTTCTTTACCGCTTGCCGGAGGTGATGCAGGGCCTTCATGATTGTGAGACGATCTTTATTTGTGAAGGCGAGAAAGACGCGAACAATCTCGCCGCGTTAGGTTTTATCGCGACATCTTGCCCTATGGGTGCCAGTAAATGGCAGGCAGCGTACACCGAGGCCTTGCGTGGATGCTGTGAAGCCGTGGTCATAGCCGACAAAGATGAGCCGGGACGATTACACGCCCAAGCCGTGGCAGGCAGTCTTTGCGCGGCGGGGATACTGGTTAAGGTCATCGAACTGCCAGACATTGACGGCGCGGCGGTCAAAGATATTTCGGATTGGTTAAACGCAGGCGGCACGCCCGCGGCCTTTCTTGAAATCCTGAAACAATGCCCGCATTGGTCACCATCATCAAAAGAAGCGGATGATCCTGTCACTGCGGATCTGCAAAATCTCATCAGCCAGTACGGCGATCCGTATTATTTGAGTAAGGATGGCGCGGTCACAGCGATTAATCAATCCTTCTGGGCAAGCCTGCATCAAGCAGAACATATTCAGCTATTTGAACCAGATGAGCGGGAGTTCTATCGCTACGATCCGGAAAGCGGTCTTTATAGCGTGATTTCCGAGGACACCATCAAGCAGGAAATAAACGCGCGAATGCTTGACGTATCGCGTGAGCAAGGTTTGCCGTCCCTTGAACGCAAACGAAACAACAGCAGTCAGAATCATATCGTGGCCCAGCTTAAAGGCATCAGCGAAAAGAAGAACGCCTTTCGCCGTGACAATACGATCGTTCATCTGGCAAATGGTGTGATCGTATTCAAGCCCAATGGCGAGGCAGACTTTTGCTCTTTCTCTCCTGATTATTGCTCGCGTAATCAATGCCCGATTCCGTTTGATGCCGCGGCCAAATGCGACCGGTTCTTTGACGAGCTCCTTATTCCGTCCGTTTCAGCGGATGACGCGCTTCTTTTGCAGAAATATACGGGCCTTTGCTTGCTTGGTAATAACCTCATCCAAAAACTGCTCATCCTTGACGGCAAGCCCGGGCGCGGCAAATCAACCTTGGCCTTGATCATTCAGAAGCTGGTCGGTCAGATCAATGTCACGGAATTGCGCACCCAGCACCTCAGCGAGCGTTTCGAACTGTTCCGTTATCTTAAAAAGAACCTTCTTGTGGGCGTTGACGTGCCGGGCCGATTCCTTTCAGAAAAGGGCGCGTATGTCATCAAGGGGCTAGTCGGCGGCGACTGGTTTGACGCAGAGCAAAAATGCGGCACCGCCAGTTTTCCGTTCCAAGGCAATTTCTGCATCTTGATCACGTCTAACTCGCGCTTACAGGTGCGGCTGGACGGCGACACCGGCGCATGGAAACGAAGGCTACTGATCATCCGCTTCGAGGCCCCTGCTCCAGCCAAGAAGATCCCGCATTTCGATGACGTGCTGATTCAACAAGAAGGCAGTGGCATTCTTAACTGGGCATTACAGGGGTTGGGGATGCTTTTAAACGACATTCAGACCGGCGGAGATATCGCGCTGTCAGCGGCGCAGGTGAAGATCGTTGATGGTTTACTCGCTGAGAGCGACAGCCTGCGGCACTTTCTTATCGAGAACGTCGTGCAGGATGAGTCTTCTGATATTTCAACAACCGAGATCGTTGAGGCTTATGCCGAATATTGTCCTTTGAAAGGCTGGAACCCGAAGCCGATCACTGTAATTCACCGGGAGCTTGAGAGTTTAATGCTGGAACTGTTTGGGACGTCAAAATCGCACTCGATCAGACGAGACGACAAAAGCACCAAGGGTTTTCGCCGGGTGGAATTCAGAGGCAAAGAATATGGGGCTTGATCTGGCAAGACTTGAGAAAGTAAAACGCCGGGGTTCAAACACAATCGCCCGGTGCCCGGCCTGTGCCGAATCCGGAGGCGACCGCAAGGGCGAACACTTATTGATCAACGACGCCAGTCAGTTTGGTTGTGTCTTGTTTCCCGGGCAGAGCGGCCAACAGCACCGTCAGCGAATATTCGAGCTGGCGGGCGTAAAAAATACGCCCGGCAAAGGGTTTGAGATCAGGAAGCCGCCGCCCCTCGCGTCCAGAGCAATGGTTATCCAAAAGGATATTCTGGGACATTTGGGACGCATTCAATCAACTCACGCCCGAAAGATTTTTAAGAGCTGTTTAAGGGAGGATGAACACAGAACGCAAGAAGAACCGCTTGATGCCGTCCCAAGCGTCCCGGATGATATTGATGATATTGGGCCGAGGCCATATTGAAAGGAGATTTATCGTGAGCACAAAAAAACAGATCGAAGCGAATCAAAGAAACGCGCTTGTTTCAACCGGGCCGGTAAGTCCGGAAGGTAAAGCCCTTGTTTCGCAGAACGCCGTCAAGCATGGCATCTTTGCCCGCGATTTGATCATCACGTCAGGCGACGGCAAGGAAGACGAGCAGGAATATAACGAGCTTTTAGACGGCCTTATCGTAAGCCTTACCCCTTCCGGACAGATGGAGTGCCTGTTGGTTGAAAAGATAGCCGCTGATTACTGGCGTCTGCGCCGAGTATTGCGTTTTGAAACCGGCAGTATTCGCAAGCAACTCGATACGGCAATCGATGATTACTATAATAAAATGGATTACTTTGGCAACAAAGAGCACAAAACCAATAAGGAAATTAACAAGGAAATGGCCTCTTGTAGGACAAACAATGACAAGCACCGGATTGCCGAGCTGAAACAGGCCAAGCGCAAAAACAAGTACGCCGAGGAAGTTACGGTCAAAATAAGCGGTTTGCCTGCCGCAGATGATTGGGACAAGGTCATTAAGTACGAGAAGGCTGTTCAGCGCTCGATCTTGCAGAACCTTGCGCTCTTGAAACGCCTGCAATCCATGCGATAAGGGGCGAGGACTTGTCCTGAGCGAGCGAAGCGATTCGAAGGATGGCTTTGTTTTGGCGCAAATGCTTGTGTGAGTTTACGGGTCCTTCGGAGGGGGTGTCGGCCGCGGGTCGGGCGAGGCGCTGGCCGTGAGTGATTTAAAAATTTAAAATGTCATGTCGTGTTCATTTCAGCAAAAAAGAATTCTTTTTTTGGAAAGCGCGCGGCAGGATGCAGACGACAAAGGACTTGAACCAAAGTGTGGCGCAAGTTATAATGTTTTATAACCTTAAAGGAGAGAAACCGATGCCAGAATATCTAACAATCCATGAAGCGGCGGACCTGCTTAAGATCACCAAGCAGACTTTGCGGAACTGGGATAAGCAAGGAAAGCTTAAACCTCACCGCCATCCGCTCAACAACTACCGGCTGTATAAGAAGTCTGATATGGTCAAGCTCCTCAACAAAATCGAAAAGAAATGATCGCCAAGCCTGTCAGATATTTTCTTTACGCCCGCAAGTCGTCCGAGAACGAAGACAAGCAGGTCGCCTCCGTCCCCTCGCAGATCGAAGAACTTAAGAAACTCGCCCAAGAGATGAGCCTCAATGTCATTAAAATCTTTACCGAGGAGAAATCTGCCAAGGGCCCGGGGCGTCCGGTCTTTAGTCAGATGATCGCGGATATTCATAAAGGCGGCGCAGAGGGCATTCTTTGCTGGAAGCTGGATCGTCTGGCGCGTAACCCAATCGACGGCGGCACGATCAGCTGGATGCTTCAGCAATCGGTCATCCGGCATATTCAGACATTTCAGCGCGGCTATCACCCGACCGACAACGTCCTCATGATGAACCTCGAGTTCGGCATGGCCAATCAATTCGTCATTGATCTAAGCGCCAACACCAAACGCGGCCAGCGTTCAAAGATTCAGGACGGCTGGCTTCCGCATAAGCCGCCGATCGGATACGTCAATAATTATTACAACCAGCCAGACAAGCCGCCGATCTATCCGGAGCCGTATTCTTTCCCATTCATGAAAAAGCTCTGGGGCATTCTCCTCGAAAAACGCTGTACACTGGACAAGCTTTTTGATATCGCTCAAGGCATGGGATTTAAGGAAGACCGGGGCATTAAGCTTTCCCGGGCCAATTTTCACCGCCTCTTTCATAATCCCTTTTACTACGGCGCGTTTCTCTGGAATGACGAGCTTTATCAAGGCAAGCATGAGCCGATGATCACCAAGGCCGAATTTGATATGGCGCAGGAGCTTATCTCGGGCAAATACTCGCCCAGATTGCATAAACATTCCTTTGCTTTTACCATGCTCATCAGATGCAACTGCGGCGCGTACATTACTGCTGAGAAAAAAAGACGGCCATTAAAAAATGGCGGAGCAAACTTTCACACCTATTATCGATGCACGAGAAGAGTCAAGCGCGATTGCACCGAGCCGCCTGTCCGTGTGGATGACCTTGAAAATCAGATCCATGAAATCGTAGGAAAAATCACCATTCCCCCGCAATTCCGGGATTGGGCGATCAAGCAACTTAAAGAGGAACAATCGCGCGAGATCATTGACCGTGATGAGATCACTAAAGCGCACCGGCATAATATGGACGCCTGCGTTAAAAAATTAGACGCGCTCTTTAATATGCGCCTTAACGAAGAGATCAGTCCGGAAGAATACGCCAAGAAGAAAGACGATCTGCTCAAGGAAAAGCAGAAATACGAGGAGTTGATCGGCGATACGCAGGCAAGGGTTAAAACATGGCTGGATCGGGCGGATAAGGCGTTTATCTTCGCTCAAACCGCGCAAAAACGGTTCGACACGGGCACAATGGAGGACAAGCGGTATGTTCTCTCGTGTTTAGGTTCGAACCTCGTCCTGACGGGCAAACAACTGCGATTTCAGGTCGACAAAAGCCTTGCCCTCTTCCAAGAGGTCGCCCCAGACGTACAAAGCCTCCACAACCGGTTAGAACCGACGCAAGTCGTTGATTCTATGACTGATTGGGAGGCTTTATATGCTCAAAACAAAAAATGGGGTCCCTGAAGAGATTCGAATCTAGAGAGGTCTCTGCCCCTTCACCACCCCTTAAGAAATTTGA
>Ga0268280_1000269_pt1 | contig 48250 bp, 51 predicted proteins | sample saktaG_9_FD_190139 | JGI IMG/M metagenome (GOLD analysis project Ga0268280, IMG submission 190139) | Saline water microbial communities from Sakinaw Lake, British Columbia, Canada - sak_2011_5_24_40m | ecosystem: Environmental > Aquatic > Non-marine Saline and Alkaline > Saline ...
GCAGCATTTTCATAAATTGCCTGTCCGACTTCTTTCGAACCTGTAAACGAAACAAATCTCGTCTTCGGATGTTTGACGACATAGTCCCCAATTTCTGAACCTCTTCCTGGCATATAATTAACGACGCCATTTGGAAGTCCAGCTTCATGCAGTACTTCTACAAATTTATAAGCGATGACTTGAGTTGTCATTGCTGGTTTCAATAAAACCGTGTTTCCACTGACAATTGCTGCAGAAGTCATTCCTGTCAAGATTGCAAGTGGGAAGTTCCAAGGCGTTATGATTGCGCCTACACCCAAAGGAATATAGAAATACTCGTTTCTTTCCATGTTTGGACGACTTTGAACCACATCGTCAATTCTTGATAGAGTTAGTATTTGTCTCCCGTAATATTCCAAAAAGTCAATCGCTTCAGCGGTATCCGCATCCGCTTCTGCCCAAGGCTTACCGGCTTCAATCGTCATCAACGCACTGAATTCAAATTTTCTTCTTCGAATAATGTTCGCTGCTTTAAACAACACATCAGCGCGCACTTTCGGGTTCACCTTTTTCCAGGTTTCAAAAGCTTTTAAAGCAGAATCCATTGCCAAGTTTGCTTCTTCAAGTCCAGCTTGTGAGATTTTACCTACAACTTGTTCCTTTTTTGCTGGATTCACTGAAGTATAGGTCTTTTCCGTATAAATCATCTTTCCATTGATTACCAAAGGATAGTTTTTTCCAAGCATTGCTTCAACTTTCTTCAAAGCCTCTAAGTATGCTTTCTTGTTGCCTTCGTTCGAGAAATCAGTTAATGGTTCTGTTACGTAAGGATAAATTGCCATAAATCGTCATTCCTTTCTACTTCTATATTCTATACAACAGATTGTTCGATTGCACTTAATTCCTTTTCGCTGAATCGATCCATCCTGAACAAATCCGGATTGATTTCGTTCTTTTTCTTTAAAATCATATTTGAGATGATTTCTCCGGTCATTGGTGAAAACATAAATCCATGTCCCGAGAAACCACATGCGATGAAAAACCCTTTTAAATCGTTCGCTTCGGTGATGATAGGTTGTTTATCGGGCGACATGTTATATGAACCGCCCCATTGACGAATGACTCTCAGTTCTCCAATTTTAGGAGCGACGTGGCAAATCGTTTTTGCCATTTCGTCAAGGAAAGACCAACTAGAAGAAATGTCATGTCCATGGACTTGATTTTTAGTCGACCTTCCCATCAAAAAACTTCCGTGAGGGACTTGTTGACAATAGAAATTTTGAGTAAAGGACATCAACATCGGTCCTTGCATTTTTTCAATGGGTTCAGTCACTAAGATCTCATGATTTTCAGAAAATACAGGAATGTCAACGCCAACCATTTCTCCAATTTCTTTGGCGAAACCACCTGCCGCATTGACGATGATTGAAGTTTCAATCTCTCTTTGATCTGTAATCACTTTTTGGATGATTTTGTTATCTACAACAATTTCTTTCACTTCTTCAAAAAAGAAGAATTGAACACCGATCCGTTTCGCAGCCAAATAAAAGGCTTCAGTCATTTTGAACGGATTTAAATGACCATCAGTTTGACAGAATGTTGCACTGACAAAAGCGTTTGGGTTCAAGTAAGGAACGATTTTTAACGCTTCTTCAACCGAAAGCAATTTCGAAGGGATTCCCAATCTGTTTTGTAATTCAACATTTTTTGAAAATCGATCATGTTCTGCTTTGTCTGAGGCTAGAATCAAATACCCTTCTTGTTTGAATTCAATATCGTCTTCATAACCAAGTTCTTCTTTTGCTGTTTCAAAGAATTCGATGCTTTTTTTAGCTAAGACGCAGTTAGCCTCCGTTCCCCATTGTTGGCGGATGCCTGCTCCGCATCTTCCTGTTGCGCCACTGGTCAGATATGCTTTATCAAGCACGACAATATTCTTCATTCCTTTTTTCGCCAAGTGATATGCAATGCTGCATCCGGAAATGCCTGCACCGATGATGACTATGTTAGCTTTCATCTGTGGCACCATCCTTGATTGCGTTCAACTTCACTCCGATAATCAAAGGTCTTGTTTTTTGAATTGGAACGTCTTTCATTTTTTTCTTCGTAAAATTGGCGATTTCTCTTTGAATTAAAGCAGAACAGGTCTGTCCTTGACAAGGGCCCATTCCAACTCTGAGTTGTCTTTTTAAATCTTCGAAATTCGTATATCCGGCTTTAAGGCATCGTTTTACATCCGCAAGCGTTACGTCTTCGCAACGGCAGATGATGATTAAGTCATCTCTCATCAGGGCACCCAATCGTAATGAATTCATAAAGGAATTCTTTACGAACTTCCACTGTAATCAGTTTTGTTTTTTCTTGTTTGGCAAGGTCTTGAACAGAAATGATTTTACATGTCGAAATGACCTTGCCTTCACGATTTAAAGCATTCCAAATATCGCCTTTTAATGGTGCAGGAATAAACTCATATGGAATCTTAAAAATGGCCATATCTTGTTTAATACTTGAAACAATAATAGCGAGTCCGGGGCATTTCGTCACACAGATTCCGCATCCTGTACATAGCACTTGATTCACCGTAGGTCTTAAATTGATGTCATCACCAATTGTGATTGCGTTAAAAGGACAGGAAGTTTCACATGGGTTACATGGAATTTCCTGGTAGCACTCGATTACTGCTTTTGGTTTGATTAAAACTGATGGCTCAGGAAAACAGGATATCACTTGTTCTCTGGAGGGAACGCCGTTTTTTTCTAGCATGATTCTTCCTCCTTCATTTGAAGAAGTCCAACTCTTGTTTTATACCCGAACGGTCCGCTTCTGAGTCCGTCAAGCTGAGACTTTAGGTCTTGATATATCTGATCAAATCCATCTACAGATTTTAGTAGTTTCTTTGTTGCGAAAAGCCCAGCCAATCTTCCTTCAACCATTGCAGAGCTTGCTTCTTCGACGCCCGAAAGATCTCCGCAGGCAAAAATGCCTTCCATGGTGGTTTCGTGATGTGTTGATACTTTTGGAACCCATCCACCAAGTTCTGCAATATAGACGATTTTAGCTCCTGCCATCGACAAAAGTTGATGCATGGGAGAAAGTCCTACCGATACGCAAACAGCATCAACTTCGATGATTTGTTCTGTTCCAGGAATGGGATTCCAAGAATCATCGAGGTCAACGATTTCAACGCTTTCGACACAATCAGTTCCACTCGCTCTTAGAATCGTTTTCCCTGTAAGTATCGGAACGCCGAGTCTTCTCAGTTTTGATGCGTGAACGAGATACCCACCAATCGAAGGAGCCGCTTCTAAAACACTCACAACTTTGACTCCAGCTTGCATGAGTTGATATGACACAATTAGGCCAATGTTACCTGAACCTACCATAATGATTTTATTTCCAGGTAATACACCGTATTGATTCATTAAAGTTTGGACGGCACCAGCGCCGTAGATTCCAGGTAAATCGTTGTTTTCAAAAGCAATGAATTTCTCACTTGCGCCTGTTGCGACGACGATCACGGATGCTTGTATTTTGAAATAGACTTCATTTTGAACAACGGTGCACACCTTGTCTGGATAAAGTCCCGTCACGGTTGCGTCCAAAAGCACTTCTATCTTGTCTTGCAATTTAATGTATTCTTGAATTAGTTTTTCTGCAATCTTATATCCTCTGACACTGGCATACTGTTTTTCAGACCCAAAAAATTTGTGGGTTTGTTTTACCAGTTGACCGCCTAAAGTATGACTCCGTTCAACGATGGTTACATGTTGTCCTAAACTCGCCGCTTGAATTGCGCAGGACAGTCCAGCAGGGCCACCACCAATAATCAGAAATGGTGTCTTTTTCATAAGAGTTCACCTTTTCCAGGTTGACTGACTACTCTCATTCCCGGTTCCAGTTTTGTCATGCAAGTTCGAACATTTGGGACGTCATTGACCGTCATGTTACAAGAACCGCAATTCCCGATTGCACAATAAAACCCACGGCTCCTTTTATAGTGAATGCTTTTACTTAACTCCTTGATTCCAAGTGCATGTAGCGCGCTTGCAATCGTGTCGCCATCTCTACCGATAACTTGTTTTCCGTTAAAGAAGAAAGCAATTTCGTTATGATTCGAAAACTCTAGTATTGGATGTTTTTCAATCCTCATGTTCTCACCACTTTCACAAATACTATGATACCATAAAGCGCTTACACAATAAACCCCCAATTTATGAAAAAAGGACCGAAGTCCTTTCATTCATTTTCATTCAATTTGGTTTATACGGTAAACTCTCGTTTTTGAAAACGCCAGTATGCAAGAATCGTAAGAACAATTGACAACCCTACAAATACAACAAAGCTAATCCACTCAAAATCAGCACCTAACTTCAAGATATCAACCGGGTTCGCAAAAGTGAAGGGTGTGATGTGTTTCAATAATTGAAGTGTATCATTATTTGTCACGGATGAAATCACACTGATGATATAAAACACGAAAGGAAATGCAATGGCACCCATACTTTTTTGAGTTGGTTTCATAAAGACCACTAATGCAAATCCTAAAATGGCTAGTACGACAAACATGATTGTGTTATAAAGATTAAAAATCAAGAACTTAACGCCATCAAAACTTTCTCCGATAATGATGAAAGAAAGTAAACTCATCAGATACACAATGATTGAGAACAACATGACATTGATGATGACTTTCAACAGTTTTGTCGTCAAAATCACACTTCTAGAATACGGAAGTTGATAGATGCACTCCACTGTTTTTTCCTTGTCGTCTCGATTTAACGCGCTATATCCTTCTAGCGCCGCAAAGATTCCGCCAAACAATTGTAACATCATGACACCCTCTGTAGCGTAATACTCCACAACATTGTGGGGCACGCCACCGAAAGCATCCAAGAAGGATTGATACTCCGCTGGAATCGCGCTATAAATATCTATGACCATCGGATATAAGACAATGACAAAAGCCATCGTAAATCCTATACTTAAAGACCATGTTAAAAGACTTTTGAAACTTCTTGAAAACTCGAGTTTAAATAGTCTACTAGAGAACATCATGGCTGACACCCTCTTTCTGATAGTATTGTATGAAGATTTCTTCCAAAGAAGCATCCCTAATCGTACATTTGTCAAATCTTTGTTGGGATAACCTTTTCAAAAGCAAATTGATATCTCCTACATAAGAGTAATGTGTTAAATCGTCTTCTACTTTTATAAAGGTCATTCCTTTTGGAAGATTACCCTCCAAAGCTGGAAATAAAGATACTTTTTTATTTTCGAGTTGAGCGATTTCACTCATTTCAAAAACCTGATAGATGACGCCGTCTCTGATCAATGCGACACGATCACAGATTTTCTCGACTTCAGACAAAATATGACTGGACAAGAAAACAGTAACGCCCTTTTTCTTCTCTTCGACCAATAAATCAAGAAATGTTTGTTGCATCAAAGGATCCAGACCTGTTGTAGGTTCATCTAAAATCAATAGCCTCGGGCTATGAAGAAGCGCAACGACAATGCCAATCTTCTTCTTGTTTCCGAAAGACAGTTGATCAATGCTTTTATTGACATCAATATCAAATCTATCTACAAGTTCTAAGACTCTTGAATCATCAACTTTTCTCATCTCCTGAAAAAAACGAAGAACGTCTTTCACTTTCATTTCAGGAAAGAAAAAGGCTTCACTTGGAAGATACCCGATTTCTTTGTTTAATTCAACAGAAGCTTTTTTCACATCCTGGTCAAAGATTTTAGCTTCTCCAGAATTTGAGTGAATCAAACCAAGTAGAATTCTTGTCAAGGTTGTTTTTCCAGATCCGTTTGGTCCTACAAATCCATAGATTTCGCCCTCTTTGACTTCCAAAGTCGCATTTTCTAAACCTCTGGTTTTTCCGTAGTACTTTCGTAATGAACTGATTTCGATTGCTGACAAATCCATCACTCCTTCATAATATGCATAAAATTATTATAACACTTTATACGCTTGATGAATCATCTTTTTACGACTTCAAAGTAATCCAATATCTTAAAACGTAATGGTCTATGTCGAAGATTTGATTTTCAAGAATTCCACCACAAGATTCAATTGACCGTTTACTTCCAAGATTAAAATCGTTACAAGTCATCAATACGCTTTCAATTCCCATTTCTTTTGCCAATCCTAATGCCATTTTAAGCATCCTGTTTGAATATCCCTTATTTCTTTCAGAAGGGCGAATTCCGCCTCCGATGTGGCCTCCGAGTGCAAAAAGACGATCATTTAATTGATGCCTTATATTCACGCATCCTAAAATACGGCCATCTTTGACGAGCAGAAAAGTCGAGGAAGGCACGTAGTTTTTTGGAGCTGTTTCCACATGCTCATCTTGTTCTTTTTCTTCAATCCATTCTTCATAGGTTTTGTCAAACATTCTTGAAGCATAAGGAATCATCTTTTCTTCACCCCATTCTGAACAGTAGTCTAGATAGGCTTCTTTGTGTTTCAATTGGGGTTTCTCTAATTGAACTTCTTGCATTTTATCCATGCCCTCTCAAATCGTGAAACAATATCGATGAATTCTTCTTCTTTAAAACTTCCGTACCCAATGACAAGTTTCGGTGCAGGATTCTCTTCTGCAACAAAACGAAACTCATTCATTCCATATATTTTTAGGTCCTCTTTTTTTGCACATTCTATCAGCATATCTTCTTTTGTACCATCTAAGAACGAAATTGTAAAGTGAAGACCCGCTTCTTCACCTTCGATCTTAATGTCTTTTCCAAATTTAGCGTTTTTTAATAACGTTAAAAAATAGTCTCTTTTGTTCTTATAGATGAGTTTCATTCGATTCAAGTGTCTTTCAAACCCTTTCGTCTTCAAGAGCATTGAAAGCGCAACTTGGTCATGGATTGGAACTGGATTGGCGTAAAAAGAATACTGTTCTTTGAGTATTTCAACTAATGCGTTTGGCAAAACCATATAACTGACGCGTAGTGTTGGTGATAAACTTTTAGAGAAACTGTTGAGATAGATTACTTTATCAAATGAATCCAGTCCTTTTAATGCAGGTATTGGGTTCCCTGAAAACCTGAATTCACTATCGTAATCATCTTCGATTATGTATCTGGAAACAGATTCATTTGCCCAAGTCAAGAGCTCCATCCTGCGTTTAATTGGCATAACAATTCCTGTCGGAAATTGATGACTTGGTGAAATATGTAGAATATTAGATCTCAATTTTGTCAGTGATTGAATATCCATCCCTGATTCATCCAAAGGAATCATTTCTAATTTAACACCATAAGCTTCATACAGTTTTTTGCTTTTGGGATAACCGGGCGTTTCAATTCCGAATACTTGATTATTTCCAAGTAAAAACACAAGCATTTGAAGCATTTGTTCGCTTCCCGAACAAATAACAATCTGATCTGCACTTGTTTTGATTCCACGATATGCAAGCAAATATGTTTCAATCTCTTCTCTCAATTCAAGAAGACCAAGAATGTCAGAGTCATTGATCCGAGAATGAATTCCATCCAAAAAAGCTTCTCTTTTATATTTTGCCATCCATTCATATGGAAAAGAGTCTTCATCCACCTTACTAGTCTTCAAGTCATACCGATATCCTAAATGTTTTTTAGATTGTACAAGTTTATCTGAAATGGAATTCAATGAAGGAATCATCAATTTCGCAAAAGGTTCAACAAAATAACCGGACTTTTCAACACTTCGGATGTATCCTTCTGCTTTCAACTGAGCGTAAGCGGCTTCAACGGTAATCTGTGAAATCTCTAAATGCGCTGCAAGAACACGCTTCGAAGGAAGCTTTTCATTTTCCTTCAACTTGCTTTCTTGAATCATTTCCTTAATTTGAATATAAAGTTGTTCGTACTTTGGAATTTTTGAATCTCGATCAAAGAATATCGTTATCAATCTACCACCATCTGACCTTATAAATTATAATCAATCTGACTATTTATTTAATACCAGAAACAGTTATAATATATCTTGTTAAACCTTATTTGTCAATACAAAGGAGAAAAGACATGGATAAAACAAGATATGAATTAAATAAAGAACTTGCACAAATGTTAAAAGGCGGCGTCATTATGGACGTAACTAACGCTGAACAAGCCAAAATCGCAGAGGCTGCTGGTGCTTGCGCCGTGATGGCTCTTGAAAGAATTCCTGCAGACATTCGTAAAGCCGGAGGCGTTTCCAGAATGAGTGATCCAAAACTCATTAAAGAAATCCAAGCGGCCGTTACGATTCCCGTCATGGCAAAAGTTAGAATTGGTCATTTCATGGAAGCAGAAATTCTAGAAGCATTAGAAATTGATTATATCGACGAATCTGAAGTATTGTCACCAGCTGACGATATCTATCATATTGACAAGACCAGTTTTCAAGTTCCTTTTGTATGTGGAGCCAAAAACTTAGGTGAAGCTTTAAGAAGAATTGCGGAAGGCGCATCCATGATTCGCACAAAAGGCGAACCTGGAACGGGAGACATCATTCAAGCTGTAAGGCACATGAGACTGATTCAATCTGAAATCAGAAGGGTTTCCTCAATGAGGGAAGATGAATTATTTGAAGCTGCAAAACAATTTCAAGTTCCAATCGACTTGCTCAAACAAGTACATGTTCTTGGAAAATTACCAGTCGTAAATTTCGCTGCCGGTGGCGTTGCAACTCCTGCAGATGCTGCGCTAATGATGAAACTCGGTGCTGAAGGCGTATTTGTTGGTTCAGGTATCTTCAAATCCGGTGATCCTGCAAAGCGTGCTGCTGCTATTGTTCAAGCTGTAACCAATTTTAATGATTCCAAATTGCTTGCCAAAATCTCTGAAGACTTAGGTGAAGCAATGGTTGGAATCAACGAAGAGGAAATCAACATATTGATGGCTCAAAGAGGAGAATAAATTCATGACAATTGGTTTACTCGCACTGCAAGGCGCATTTATTGAACATGAAAAAGTTCTTACGACATTAGGTGTCGATTTCTTTGAAATCCGCCAACTTAATGATTTAAACAAATCAATGGACGGACTGATTCTTCCGGGTGGAGAGTCAACCGCGATGGGAAAGTTGCTTCGAGATTTGAATCTGTTTGAACCGTTAAAACATATGATTTTGGACGGGCTTCCAGTATTTGGAACTTGCGCCGGATTGATTCTTCTCGCTAAGACGCTTGAAAATGACACTCGCATCTTTTTTCAAACCATGGATATTACGATTCAAAGAAATGCATTTGGAAGGCAATTAGGAAGTTTTATGAAATTTTCCGACTTTGATGGCAAAGAAATCCCAATGATTTTCATTCGAGCTCCTTATATCCACACCGTAGGGCCTGAAGTTGAAATTTTATCTCAATTCGATGGAATGATTCTTGCCGCAAGAGAAAGAAATATGCTTGTAACTGCATACCATCCTGAATTAACGAAAGATACAACGGTCCATCAATATTTTTTAAGAATGATTTCAGAAAGATAGAAATGAAAAAGACTCAAGCGAATGCTTCAGTCTTTTTTTGTTTTTCGAAATACAATCATTCTTTTATGATCGGTAAACACAATTTGCAATTCGAGTGTCTTTGCAATCCATTCAAATGTTTTTTCTGAAAAGAAAAGCAAATGCGTTTTGTCACGAATATACCACCATTCAAAAAAATCATCAGGATTCTTTGGGTGAAACAATGTCATAATAGAGATAATGCCACCCACTGGCAACAGCGAGATCCACTCCAAAAACACGGGCATTGGATTATGAATATGCTCCAAAACTTCCGTTGAGGATATGACGTCGTATTGTAAGTCTAAATACTCTTTTTCTATCTCATAATGTTTATCATATTTTTCAACTAAAAAATGATAATCTTTCTCTAATATATGAGAGAGCACAGGCGTTGGGCCAGATCCGTACTCCAACAGTCTGTATCCTTTATGGAATGGTAGAATAGATTGATGAACAAAATCTTTTAAATAGGCAACATAATCTTCCTGATCAAGAGAGTTTTGATGATTAGAATAGACTTCAAGTTCTTCTTTTCTCGTTGGAAAAAGGGATTCGTCTTTAGAATATGAATCACAAATGTGACAATAAAAGTATGGTTCTTTCGTTTTAGGGTGTTCCAAACGAGTTAATTTTTCACCGCATATCAAACAGTTCATCTATTTCCTCCTTTGACCAATGATGAATTAGAAAAAAGAATAGGCGTATCGCCGATACGCCTATCAAAAATAATTAATCTCTTAACGGTTTTCCTTCGCCATCTTCTGCAATGGAGCCCGTCAATATCATGATGCCTTCAATCAATGCCCATACTGCAGAGATAAAGGGGCCAACAATGATTACCCAACCAACAACGGTCAAAAGTAATTGAACCCAAGCTTTGGTGTTATATCCGAGATAAAAATTATGAATTCCAAGCGATCCGATAAAAATGGCAAGTAACCCCGCTGCAAGTTTGGACTTCAAAGTCATGTCTTGAGTTGAAGTTTGTCTGTAATTATTTGTAGGTACGCCGCAATGAATACAAATCGCTGCTTTGTCATCTATTTCTTTTCCACAATTGGAACAATACATTTATCTATTTCTCCTTCTTATGTAAATAAACTACTTCGTCTCTTTGACAACAGGTTTGGCTACAACTTCTTTTTCATTCACTTTAACCTCAATGTTAGTATCGGGAGTTGAAATTTTTCCTAAATAACTTGGCAAATCCATTCCAGCCATGTTGAACAATTCGCTCATTGGCGGAATGCTCTTCATTAAAGATGAAAGGAAATTGGCTGTTGAAGTTGTACCGTCTTTTCCGTTTCCGTTATCCCAAACTGTGACTTTATCAATCTTCAAATTCTTAATTGCTTCAACTTGGATTTGAACTAATGTTTCAAGTTTATCGGCAATCAGCATTTTAATTGCTTCATTTGGTTCTCCGCCTGCGGCTTCAACCATTTTCATGAAACCTTCAGCTTGCTTGGAGAGAATTTGGTAAGTACCACGAGCTTCGGCTTCCATTTTAGCAAAAGTAGCATCTGCTTCACCTTGTGCTTTTTCACGTGTTTGTTCCGCAATCGCTTGAGCTTCAATGACCAAACGTTGTTTCTCAATTTGAGTCTTGATGATAACGTCGGCTTCAAGAGTCGCTTGTTCTCTCGCAGCACGAGCTAACTCGGCAGCTTGCTGAGCTTTATAAGAATCTTCCAATGCTTTTGCCTCTGCAATTTTTTCAGCTGCAGTTGCTCTTCTTAAAGATTCTGCTTGAATTTCACGTCTTGTCGCATCGGACTGAGAAATTTTACCTAAGGAGTCATTTTCACCGGCAACGGCTGTTTGATTCGCAACGGCAACCTGAATTCTTTGGTCTCTAACGGCATTTGCTTCACCGATGGAACCGTCACGATTCTTTTCAGCTACAGTCTTCTTCGCATCATTGATGGCTTTGGAAGCTGCTTCTTTTCCAAGTGCCTGGATATATCCGCTTTCGTCGTTGATGTCCGTAACGTTGACGTTGATAAGTCTTAATCCGATTTTCTTGAGTTCACTCTCAACGTTTCCTGATACTGCTTCAAGGAATTTATCTCTATCAGTATTGATTTCTTCGATGTCCATTGTAGCGACGACCAAACGAAGTTGACCAAAAATAATGTCTTTTGCAAGTTCTTGAATTTCAGTCAATTTTAATCCGAGTAGTCTTTCGGCAGCGTTTTGCATAACACCGGCTTCCGTCGATACACCAACTGTAAATCTTGAAGGTACGTCGATACGGATGTTTTGTCTTGAAAGTGCGCTTGTTAGATCCACACTGATTGAAAGAGGCGTTAAGTCAAGGAATTGATACGCCTGAATAAATGGATAAACAAACTTTGCTCCACCATGGATACAATTTGAGGATCTCGAAGTTCCGTCCTCATTACCTTTAATACGTCCATAGATAACCAAGATCTTGTCAGATGGACATTTTTTGATTCTAGAAACGATAAAAACTAAGACTGTAAATACAATGACAACGAATGTAACGATGAGTCCGATTGCATTCGAAGGTGTAGCTAAAAACACGTTATTCATAGTTATTCTCCTTTGTATTTATATTGAGGTGCTTTTTACTCTAATTTTGGATAATATCGATTTTGAAATTGATTAACCGTAACCCGATTATCTTGATTTCCTGTTCGACGTTTCTCGAGATGGATTCGAAGAAATCTTGACGTTTTGTTTGGATATCTTCGAGGGTGTTATCAAAGATGACAGCACGAATTTGACCATAAATGATATTTGATGCCAATTCTTGAATTTGAGCAGAATCCAGACCCAGTAATCGTTCTGCAGCGTTTTGCATCATGCCGGGTTCCGTTGAAATGCCGATTGTGAATTTTGCATTTAAGTCCATGCTTTCATTCAATTTTGTTAATTCACTTTTCAAATTCATACTGAAAGAAATGGGATTCAAGTCAAGAAATTTGTATGATTGAATAAACGGATAGATGAACGCAGCTCCACCGTGGATGCAAATCGATGAAGGTTGGCTTCCATCCTGATTCGGTTTTAACTTTCCGTAAATGACCATAATTTTGTCAGGAGGGCATTTCCTTATTCGAGAGACAATAAATACCATAAATGAAATGACGATTAATATCATTGTAATCAACAATCCTAACATTTCATTGGATGTCGATAAAATGAGGTAACTCATAGTTGAACTCCTTACCAAGATAATATTAGCTATCCTTTTTCACAATCAAAGTTGTTTCATTTTCAAGTCCCGTTACAACCACAGTCGTTCCAGGTTTCAAGTCGACTTCTTCTTTAGTCATGGCATCGACTTCGATGAAACGTTCCTGAAGTGTTAAATTGATTTTGCCTTTTCCTGAGAAGTTTGCTGGTATTTTTATATAGACGGTACCTTTTTTACCCACTGCGTTTTTGTACTGCACATTGCCTACACTTTCAAGCTTCATCGCTTGTTTAAATGCAAGTGCCAGTAAGACACTAGCAAGAGCACCGGACAGAATTCCGACAAGAATCGACCAAAAGATGTTAGCGGATGCGTTCATCATCAGTGCGACCCAGCCTCCAACGCTTAAGAAAACGAGAGCTCCACGAAGCGTGAGGAGTCGAAGTCCAGAAAAAGCAGAGAGCGGTTCATCATTAAAAGAATCTCCATGACCACTAGCATCATGAACATCAAAGTCATGTCCGCTGATATCATGATCAAAACTTGAAACATCTGCACCACCGTCAAACTCATCTCCATGAATTCCAAATAACATCAAAATCAAAAAGATAATCATAATGATTGTAGCTGATGAAGCGATAATAAACATTGCCTGTTGGAAAGCTGAATAACTTCCCCACCATTCTGCCATATTATTTCCTCCTTGTTCGTATATCATTATTGTATCATTTTTTACAATAAATACAATCATATTTTCAAAGAATTCATTATAGAAAAACGAGAAGGTCGACCCTTCTCGTTTGAACTTTTACAATAGGTTATGTTCTAGCTTTTCTAAAAAAACTTTCAATACTTCATCAAGATCATAATTCAAACCAGTCATGAACCTCATCGAAGTTGCATTCACAGATTCGAAAATCAATTGATTTACATTCCATCCGATTCCTAATATCAATGAAATTCTCAAATCATCTATGTACTTTGTCTCAATCAGCATTCCAGCAATCTTATTTCGATTCACTAGCACATCATTGGGCAATTTAAACGATGCCTCAATTCCAAAATGGCTCAATGTCTCGATAATCGTAGATACTGTGATGCGACTGATGGTTTCAGATGGCGTTTCATCTTTGAACAGGATTGAGAACAACAGGTTCTTTCCAAAATCGGATTCCCAAGAACGCTCAAACTGCCCTCTACCTTTTAATTGTTGTTTTGCAACAACCACTGAATAATTTGCTAGTTCATCTGAATGGTCCTTTATAAAATCATTCGTTGAATCGATGATGTCAAAATGAATCAACTGATTGAAAACGTTCATATTACGAATTCAATACAAAGGAGAATTCGGCTTTGCACGCAACTTCTGTTCCAACATAAGCGGTACCGATTCCTATGCCAAATTTAGCTTTGAATTTGGTAATTTCTACTTCGATTCGAAGCGTATCACCAGGAATGACTTTTCGTCTGAATTTTGCATTGTTTACTCCAGCAAAATACACGATTTTTCCAGCATACTCTTCTTTTGATAATAAAGTGACCGCACCTACTTGTGCAATCGCTTCAATGATCAATACTCCAGGCATCACATGTTCTTGTGGAAAATGCCCTTGAAAGAAAGGTTCATTCACAGAAACGCATTTTTCTCCAACTGCGCTCACGCCAGGAATCAGTTCTAAAATTCGATCAACCATCAGGAATGGATAACGATGTGGAATAATCTCTTGTATCTGGTTGCTTGTTAACATTTTACTTTCCTTCCCATTTCTTAAAGATGATTGAAGCATTTTGTCCGCCAAATCCAAGTCCATTGGACATCGCATATCGAACGACTCTTTTCACAGCGTGATTTGGCGTATAATTCAAATCACATTCTGGGTCTTTTTCAACATAATTTATGGTAGGTGGTATCATGTCTTCTTCAACTGCCTTAATCGTGATGACAGCCTCAATTCCTCCAACAGCTCCAAGTGAATGAGCATGCATTGACTTGGTCGCTCCAATATTGATTTTGTAAGCATAATCTCCAAAACATTTTTTGATTCCAAGAGTTTCTAACTTATCATTATAAAAAGTTGATGTTCCATGGGGATTGATGTAGTCAATCCACGTTGGATCCACTTTTCCGTCATCCAATGCATTTTCCATGCATTTTGTGATTCCATATGCCGTTTCATCTGGCTGTGTTATATGATAGGCGTCACATGTCGTTGAATACCCAATCATTTCCGCATAAATCTTGGCGTTTCGTTTCAAAGCGTGTTCAAGTTCTTCCAAAATAATGACGCCTGCGCCTTCGCCCATCACAAAGCCTGATCTTCTAGCATCAAAAGGGATAGAAGCTTCATTGACATTGTTTGAAAAGTTCAAGGCTTTCATGCTTGTAAATCCTCCAACGCCAAGTTCGTTGAGTGGTGCCTCAGCTCCTCCTGCAAATGCAATATCAGTATATCCATCACGAATGTACCTAAAGGCTTCACCAATCGAATTTGTTGCGGAAGAGCAAGCAGTTACAACTGGTAATGCAGGTCCTCTTGCCTTAAAACGAATCGCAATGTTTCCACCAACTAGATTGATAATGGCATTTGGTATAAAGAACGGAGAAATTCTGTCTGGGCCCTTCTCATGCGCTTTCCTTGCTTCTTCATTAATTGTCCATAGACCACCGATTCCACTCGAAACAAATGTGCCAAAACGATCATGATCTATCAAGTCCAAGTTTAATTTAGAATCATTGAATGCTTGGATTGCCGCTACAAGACCTAAGGCAATTGTACGATCTAGCCTTTTTGCTTCTTTCGGTTCAAGGTAATCGTTAAAATCAAGGTTTTTGACTTCAGCCGCAATCTGAACTTTCATGTTCGATGCGTCAAATAAAGTGATTGGAGCGATTCCATTCACACCTGCAATAATGTTTTTCCATGTGGTTTCGACATCGTTTCCCACAGGGGAAACAACACCCATACCTGTGACTACAACTCTTCTTTTCATGTCTACCCCATAACCAATCCGCCATCAACGCGGATTACTTGTCCTGTAATATATTTTGAATGTTCCGATACCAAGAATATAACGGTTGCCGCAATGTCTTCAACTTGCCCTAGTTTAGAAAGTGGGATGTTCTCAATAAATTTAGAGACAACTTCCTCAGGTAGTTTACCCGTCATTGCAGTTTCAATGAAACCGGGTGCAATCGCATTGACATTGATGTTTCTCTTCGCCAATTCTTTGGCAAGAGACATCGTCAATCCGACAAGTCCTGCTTTGGATGCCGAATAATTCGTTTGCCCTGCATTTCCAACAAGACCGGAAACGGAAGTGATATTAACTATTTTTCCAGAGCGTTGTTTCGTCATGTACCTGCTTACGAGCTTGCTCATGTTCCAAGCACCCTTCAAATTTGTTTCAATGACGCTGTCAAAATCATCTTCGCTCATTCTCATGATTAAATTGTCTTTTGTAATCCCAGCATTATTCACTAAAATATCGACATGTCCAAATTGTGAAACTGCTGCTTCAACCAAAGCAGTTGCCTGTTCAAATAAGCCGATATTCGCCTGTACTATGAGACATTCTTGTCCTTGAGACTTAATTTCCTCCTGTAAGGAAATCGCCAAGGTCTCGCTTGAATTATAGTTAACGACTACTGTTGCTCCTTGCGCAGAAAGCGCGAGACTGATGGCTCTTCCGATACCATTTGCACCTCCGGTGACAATCGCAACTTTTCCTTCTAAATTCATAGTATTTCCTCCAATTTCTTTAAGTCCTCAAAATCATTGATAGAGATGGTATCTAATTCGGAATCAATCTTTTTTACAAGTCCTGTCAAGACTCTTCCTGGTCCAATCTCGATGAACAACTCAATTCCTTGCTTGATAAGAAATCGAATCGAATCTTCAAAAAGAACGGGTGATTCCATTTGTAATCTAATATTCTCAATAGCATTCGAGTCATCCAAATAAATAGCCTTTGCGTTGCATACAATTGGAATTTTTGGTGTTTTATATTTCATCGAACGGAAGTATTCTCTCATTTTAATAGCAGCATCGTGCATGAATGGCGTATGAAAAGCGCCACTGACATTCAGTCTCACACATCTCTTAGCACCTGTGTCAGTAAAATGTTGTTCTAGATAATCGATTGCTTCTAAACTTCCTGAAAGTACTTTCTGGACTGGAGAATTATAATTGGCAATCTGAAGATATCCGATTTTTGCACTAACGTCTTTAGTGAAGTCTTGAATCGTTAACAGATCTCCACCAACCAGAGCGGCCATACCTCCTGGATGTAACAAAGATGCTTCTTCCATCCATTTTGATCTAGCGTCAATTAGTTTTAACATATTTTCAAAACAAATCATTCCACTGGCAAAGATTGCTGAATATTCTCCCAAACTGAAACCAATGACTGCAGAAGGAAGTTCATTCACAACATTTTGGAATGCTTCATATATAGAGGCAGACGTGACAAAAATGGCCTTTTGGGCATATTCTGTCCGGTTCAGAAGGTCATTTTCTTCAAAACATAGATGCTTGATATCAATACCAAGATTTCTTGAAGCTTTTAAATAGATTTGATTCGAGTCAGGATCGTTTTCTGCGAAAGATTTACCCATTCCAACATACTGAGCCCCCTGACCAGGAAACATCAATGCATATTTTTTCATAGCACCTTCAATTGGCTTTGATAAGCCGCTACAGGTTCAAATAAAGATTCAATAACGTCTTTCACACTTCTCATTTCATGAATCATTCCACTGACCTGGCCGGCCATGAATGATCCTCTTTCGATGTCTCCGTCAAAGACGGCACGTCTTAATGAACCAAGTGTCAGTTTTTCAAGTTCTTCCAAAGAAACGTTTTGTTTTGTTAAAGCCATATATTCTCTCGCCATTGGATTTTTCAAAACACGTACAGGAGCTCCGGTTTGTCTTCCAGTAACGATGGTGTCTATATCTCTAGCTTTAATGACCATGTCTTTATAATTTTGATGAATAGGGCATTCAAAGGTTGCAAGTAATACCGTACCAACCTGTACACCTTTCGCTCCTAAAGCAAAGGCAGCAAGTACTTGTCTATAATCTGCAATACCACCTGCGGCAATGACCGGAATGCTGACATGATCCGCGACTTGTGGAACCAATGCCATAGTCGTCAACTCGCCTATATGACCTCCAGACTCTGTGCCCTCAGCAATCACAGCGTCCGCACCAGCTCGTTCCATTCTTTGCGCAAGCGCAACGCTAGGCACGACGGGCACGATTTTAATGCCAGCCGCTTTCCAAGCTTCCATATATTTCCCTGGATTTCCAGCGCCTGTTGTTACGACAGCCACATTTTCTTCGATAAGCATCTGAGCGATGGCATCCGAATTTGGATTCATAAGCATGAGATTGACGCCAAATGGTTTATCTGTCAACGCTTTACATAAGCGAACTTTTTCTCTAATCGTTTCTGCATTGTCTCCACCTGAAGCAATGAGTCCGAGTCCGCCTGCGTTACTGACTGCGGAAGCAAGAATGTGGTTGGCTACATTTGCCATTCCACCTTGAATAATAGGGTATTTGATTCCAAACAACTCTGCAATATTTTTCATGTTTTCTCCTATATAGTAATTCTAGCGGCACCCCAGGTCAACCCGGCGCCAAATCCGACTAGTATCAATGTTCTTTCTTCTTCGCTTTTATTCTCGTCAAGATATTCATCAAGAGCAATGGCAATGGAGGCAGCTGAAGTGTTTCCATATTTATGCAAATTGACAAAGAAATGATCCATCGGCAGTCCAAGTGATTTCGCTGCGCTTTGAATGATTCTAATATTTGCTTGATGAGGGATGATTGCGGCTAAATCTTCTGGCTTTGATGAATCAAAGTCTAGTAATAGCCTAATGCTTGAATCAATCGCTCTTGATGCGAATTGATACACTTTTTGTCCATCCATATGAACATAGTCATCAACGTAAAGAATTGTATCAAGATCGCCTTTAGAGGCTGTGAAGAATAACCAAGGCTTTGCGTTTTTAGTAGGTTCCAAAATGACCGCTCCTGCACCATCTCCAAAGAGAACACAGGTATTTCGATCTGTATAATCCGTTACTTTTGAGATTAATTCACTACCAATCACAAGTGCGCTTTGATAGTTACCAGTTGAAAGCATCTGAGAAGCAATGTTAAGTGCATAGATAAATCCAGTACAAGCAGCATTGACATCAAATGCAGTGATTGGCAAGTCATTGAGTCCAAGCTTTGCCTGAACGAAATTAGCGACATTCGGTGATTTGAAATCCGGTGTAAAAGTTGCGACAATAATTAAATCAATTTTGTTTCGATCATAATTTGCTTTATTGATGGCAGATAATGCAGCTTTCGTTGCCATATCTGAGTTATCTTCGTTTTCAGCGATTCTTCTTTCTTTGATTCCTGTTCTTGTCGTAATCCACTCATCGGTGGTATCGACTATTTTTTCCAAGTCCGCGTTAGTAACGATTTTCGGAGGTGCATAGTGCCCCGTCGATACCAATCGGATCTGATTTTGTTTTACGTCCATGTGAACCTTCCTTTTCGTAGATGAATTTACCCTTGATATTGGCCGTATTTACGGTACCGTTGATATCTTCTTTCCAATAGTTCTGGGATGGGTATCTTACGCAATAAAATGATTTCTTGTTCTAAATCTGTTTTAAGTTTGTTGAACGTATCGATATAAGTTACATGTAGCCCCTCTTCGGGCTCCTCTACGATTTTATCAATCATTCCAAACTTCAAAAGATCTTTGGAAGTCAATTTCATGTCTTCAGCTGCTTCTTTTGCAAGAGTGGCATTTTTATATAAAATCGATGCAAACCCTTCTGGAGATAAAATCGAATAAGTTGCATTTTCAAACATCCATACTTGATCGGCAATCCCGATTGCAAGTGCTCCACCGGATCCGCCTTCGCTTAAAATCACACTGATGACTTGTGTTTCTAGTTCGAAATAGCTCTGAATTGATTGTGCGATTGCATTCGCCTGACCACGCTCTTCAGCACCTATTCCAGGATATGCTCCTGGCGTGTCTATAAAGAAAATGACAGGACGGTGAAATTTCTCCGCCTGTTTTGCTAGTCTAAGTGCTTTATGATATCCTTCAGGATGAGGCATCCCGAAGTTATGTTTGATTTTTTCTTCCGTTGTTCTTCCTTTTTCCTGAGATATCACAGTGACTGGAATCCCATTCAAAGAAGCAATTCCGCCTACAATTGACGGATCGTCTTTAAAATGTTGGTCACCATGAAGTTCTAAAAAATCAGGAAACAAAGTTTGAATTAAGATATGACACGTCGGTCGCTTTGGATGACGCGCAAGCTGAACTTGTTCCCAAGCCGTTCTCGTTTTCATAGGAGTCTAACTCCCTACGTGAAAATGAAGAAGTTTAACAAGCGTCTTTTTCATTTCTTTTCTTTTGACGACCATGTCAAGCATTCCTTTTTCGAGTTGAAATTCTGCTGTTTGAAAACCGACAGGAAGATCTTGACCAATCGTTTGTTTGATGACACGTTGTCCAGCAAAACCAATCAATGCTCCTTCTTCGGCAATGTTAATATCTCCAAGTGTTGCAAAACTTGCCGCAACTCCACCCGTTGTCGGATGCGTTAATACACTGATATAGAGAAGTCCAGCTTTTCCATGTCTGCTTAAAGCGGCACTGGTTTTAGCCATTTGCATTAAAGAAAAAATACCTTCTTGCATTCTCGCTCCACCAGAAGCACTGTAAATTATCAATGGTAATTTATTCTTTGTCGCAAACTCAACGAGTCTTGTGACTTTTTCCCCGACGACACTTCCCATGCTACCCATCATGAAATGACTGTCAAGCGCACCAATGGCAACTTTATGGTTATAAATCGTTGCGATTCCTGAAACAAATGCTTCAAGTTCGTCACATTCATTTTGATATTTTTTGATTTTTTCAGTATATCCTTCGAACTCGAGCGGATTCGCTGTTAACAAAAAAGCGTCCAGTTCTTGGAAAGTTCCTTCATCAATCGTCATTTCGATTCTTTTTCTCGCTGTCAGTGTAAAATAATGTCCACACTGAGGGCATACATAAAAAGCGGTTTCTAAATCTTTGGTATAGATTAACTCATTACAACCGTCGCATTTGACAAACAAATGGTCCGGAATGCTGATTTTGATTGATAAGTCTGTTTTTTTTCGGTATATTTCTTTAAATGATTCTCTTTTTAACCGATGTTGTTCAAAAAAATTATCCATTTCGTTCCTCCTCTACGACCTTCTGTATGAATTTTGTGTCATAAATTCCTTTTACGAATTCTGCGTTATGCATCAATACGTATAAAAAATCAATATTTGTTACAATTCCATCAATGATGAATTGTTCTAATGCCACTCGCATTTTCCGAATTGCTTCTTTTCTAGTAGGTGCATGTACAATCAGTTTTGCAAGCATGGAATCATAGAATGGAGGTACAACGTATCCTCCATAGATATGTGTATCGAGCCGAACTCCATTTCCGCCTGGAAAAACAATATTCTTGATTTGCCCTGGCGAAGGTCTGAAGTTTGCTGTAGGGTCTTCTGCGTTGATTCTGCACTCAATGGTATGTCCTTCGAAAACGACGTCTTTTTGTTTAAAAGAGAGTTCGTTTCCATAGGCAATCTTGATTTGTTCTTTAACAAGATCGATTCCGGTTTGAAGTTCTGTGACAGGGTGCTCGACCTGAATTCGAGTATTCATTTCAATGAAATAGAATTTCCCTTCTGGATCAACGACAAATTCAACAGTACCTGCATTGGTATATCCCACGCCTTTGGCAAGGCGAATCGCTGCTTGTCCCATCGCTCTTCTCATCATCGGTGTCATAACTGGAGATGGTGACTCTTCAATTACTTTCTGGTTTCTTCTTTGCATCGAGCAATCTCTCTCACCTAGGTGAACGACATTTCCAAAGTTGTCTCCAATGACTTGGATTTCAATATGTCTTGCGCTTTCTATAAACCGTTCTAGATAGACTGATTCATCGCCAAAATTCGCTTTTGCTTCCATTTGAGTTTGATGATATGCCTTAGCAAAATCTTCTGATTTTTTGACAATCATCATCCCTTTCCCGCCCCCGCCACTCATGGCTTTGATTAAAACGGGATATCCGATCTTATCCGCTATTACTTGTCCTTCATCGGCATTACGGATAATTCCATCGGAGCCTTCAATTATAGGAATATGAAATTGTTTTGCCATTTTTCTTGCAGTCGATTTATTTCCTAAGAGTGCGATGACTTCGCTTTTTGGTCCGATGAAGTTGATGTGGCACTCTTCAATGATTTTAGCAAACTTCTCATTTTCAGACAAAAAACCGTATCCAGGATGTATGGCGTTGCATCCAGTAGAGATGGCAGCACTTAGGATTCGGTTCACATTCAAATATGATTCGTAACTCCTGTCGCCCCCAATGCAAATGGATTCATCTGCAAATTTGACTTGCAGACTATTTTCATCCGCTTTAGAATAGACCGCGACTGTTTTGATTCCGAGTTCCTTGCAAGCCCTGATGATTCTTAATGCGATTTCGCCGCGGTTGGCGATTAATACTTTATTCTGCATCGTCGATGGTTACCAACACTTGATCAAAGCCAATGGCGTCTCCATTTTTGGCTTTGATAGCCAAAATTGTACCGGAAACGGGTGCGGTAATCTCGTTCATAATTTTCATAGCTTCAATGATACAAAGGGTATCTCCTTTATTCACAACATCTCCAACACGAATGAATGGTTCTGTGTCAGGGCTGGATGCAGCGAAAAAGGTTCCAACCAACGGGCTTTTGACATCATGTCCTTTGATTGGTTCAACTTTTTGTGTTTCCATAAAAGGGTCTTGTGGATATTCTTGTTTTGCATAGACTGGTGTCTGTTTGTGTGGAACTTCTTTAGACATTTTGACTTTGATGTCTTCAATTTCAAGTTCCAGAGACGTCAGTGAAGAAGCTTCAAAATCTTTGATAATTTGAAGCACGTCCTGATATTTCATCTGAGTTCTCCTTTTCTATTGTGTGGCTTTATAAAAAATAGACGACTGCATCGTCTATTTTTGGTGCAATTAAAGATTGTTTTCCAAGAATGTCATAATGTCGCCAACGGTTCTTAAATTTGATGCGACATCTTCAGGTATAGTTACATTGAATTCTTCTTCAATCGTCATTACGAGTTCTACTGCGTCTAATGAATCAGCACCTAGGTCATCTTGTAAGGACGTTTCTCTTTTGATTGCAGATTTTGATACACTTAATTCATTTGCGATTAAATCGGCTAATTTTTCAAACATTGTTGCCTCCTATGAATTCTCTTGTTGGTTTTTGATTATTTTAAAATGATAGGTTCCACTATCCAATTTGAATAGTTTGAAGTTCAAATAATCTATCAACTAGTTTATCATACACTATCTGTTTGTCAATATTCAACCCTCTATTTTTACAGAAATTTCACTTGATAGCGGTTTCAAAAATGATTTTCTATACTGTATAGATTTAATAAACAAGTGTTCATTTTTATAATATATTATAATAAGTATTATTTCTGTTTCTGTTTCTTGTACAATTGTTCGTAATAATCATAAAAAATGGCTGAACAATATCATGATGAAGACAACGATTTAATTCAAAAAAAACGGAAATTATCCGTTTCTTTTCGATTAGGGTTCAATATTTATTCTTTCCAATGCTTTCTTAAATAGTGTGCAACCATTTTTGGTTGGCGATCTCTCGTAAAAATTCCTTTTTTGTTACCGATGAACCGTGTTAATCCTTGCTTTGTCATGAAATCTGCAAAATTCCATACATGTTCTCCGATGATGAAGTTCAGTTTTGAAGCGACTTTAGTATATTTTTCAATAAAGTCCACTTGGAATTCTTCTGTGAATGCAAGACTCGGAAGAGAATGAAATCCTGACTCAGCATCCGCACCAAACTCACTTAATAATATGGGTTTGTCAAATAATCTATGATAATCTGTAAGCACTTTTTCTAATTGGTCTTCAACGATATTTAAATCCGCAAAATCAGTATACCATCCAATATATCTATTTACACCGATGACATCGATAAGGGAAGCTACTTTATTTTCATACGGTCCGACCCACTCAACAATCGTAAGGGGCAGTTTAGTGAGTGTCCGAGTATATTCTACCAAAGACTTGTAGTAAGGAAACGCATTTGCTTCATGGGTATTTGCCTCGTTCGCAAGCGAGATCATGATTACCGATGGGTGGAATCGGTCCCGATCGATTAATGCTTTTACTTCCAACTTATGTTCTTCCAAAGTCGCTGAATTTGCGACTTCTGGCGTATAAACCTTCCGTTGATTCCAAAAATTGAAACCTACGGCAGGAACCTCATCGATGACTAAAACGCCATATTCATCAGCTAAGTCATAAATTTCTTCTGCATAGGGATAATGACTTGTTCTAAAAGAATTCGCATGGATCCATTTCATCAGTTCAAAATCACGTAAGTTTACTGAAGAATTATTCCCTTTTCCAGATAAGAAGAAGTCTTCATGTTTTCCAAATCCTTTCAAGTAAATCTTCTCTCCATTTAAAAGAATTTTGTCCTTTTCAACTACAATTTCACGTAGTCCGATTCTAAGCGTGTATTCGTCTTCCGTAGTCGATACCTTTATTTTATAAAGATTTCCTTTTCCAATTCCCCAAAGAATTGGATTTTCAATTGTCAGAATTCCTTTATTAACGTTCGATGTACATACAAGTTTCCCAAAAGGATCATATGCTTGAATTGTTTTTAGATTTGAATCCGTGTCGACAGAGAAGAAAATAACCGCTTTCCCTTTTGTTAAGGAATAATCAAGTTCAATGTTTTTAATTGCCTTTTTTGGCGTCGTGTACAAGAGAACATCCCTATGGATGCCCGAATAGTTGAAGAAATCGTAATTGATAATTTGTTTTTCAACGCCGTCTTTTTGGATGATTTCTCCCATTGGAAACGACTGAAAATCGAGTCGATTGTCAACTAATATGGTGATCCGAATTTCAGAAGATTTGAAGTTATTTTCAGATAGAGAAAAGTCCATCGGAAGGAAACCACCAATGTGTTCTCCTAATAACTTCCCATCAATGTAAACTCTTGTTTGATGACTCGCACTTCCGATCCGGAGATGAATGTTTTCATTTAACAAAACATTTGGAATCGAAATCGACTTTTCATAAGCGACAATTCCAACATAATCTCTGAATTCAGACGTTACTCCAATGTCATTATAACTTGATGGAACACTCATTAACCTTGATGAAACGAGTGGTTTTGTCGGCAAATAGTCATTGCTCACAAAGTCAAAATCCCACATCCCATTGAGCGATACGATCGTTCTATATTGATTCATTACTGGATATAACATATAATCACCCCATCATAAAGATTCATCATTACAAGTATAACGTATTGGCGGAAGATAGTAAATAACTTGAATCGAAAGAAAAAGCACTGAAATTTTCAGCGCTTTATTAATTAGATTACAAAATTACCTTTTTCAAATACTTTAACGAGCGTTCCGTCTTTTTTCTTTCCAACAATCGTCATGTCGCTACTTCCAAACATGAAATCAGTGTGAGACATCGAATAATTGTATCCTATTTTTTTCAGTTCATCGAGTGTCATATCGTTGCCGTTTTGAACATTCATTGGGAATGCCATTCCAAGCGCAAGATGACAAGAAGCATTTTCATCAAAAAGAGTATTTAAGAATAAAATATTTAAATTCGATATCGGCGAATCATGAGAGATCAAAGCAACTTCGCCAAGATAACAACTTCCCTCGTCAAAATCGATTAAACTCTTTAAAGCATCTTCTTCTTTTTTTGCACCATATTCAACGACTTTACCGTCTTTGAAGACCATCCAGAAATCTTCGATCAGCTTCCCTTGATAATTGAGAGGCTTTGTCGAAACGACTTTCCCCTGTGTACCATATTTATAAGGCATGGTGAAAGTTTCTTCGGTTGGAATGTTCGGATTGAAATAAACACCTCCTGGAGTTTCTTCGCCTCCCCCTGCCCAAACATGGTTTTCTACCAGTTGAACCGTTAAATTCGTTCCTAGACTGTTGGTAAAATGGATGGACTCGAATTGCAAGTCATTTAAAATTATATTATGTGCGATAAAAGTCTCGTTGTGGCGATTCCATTCATCAATTGGAGAAGTGTCTTCCAAGACTCTGCAAGCCTTAAAAATGGAATCCCACATTTTTTGAAGTGCATCTTCTTCATTCAAATCAGGGAAAACTTGTTTTGCCCAATAAGCGTTTGGATAAGCAACGATGGTCCATTGTGATTTATTTCCCATCATATAGTTTCTGTAGAAAACAAGCTCTTTTTGAAGTGCAATTTGAGCTTTTTGCATTTTCGATGCATCAATGTCTTTGTTTAAACCCGGGATTGGAGAACTAATATTGATAAAACAAGCTCCTTCGTTAACAAACATGTGATATTCTTCAATAAACCAGGAGGGTACTTTTTCCAAGGTTTCCAAACTCATGTACTTATATCCTGATTTTGAAACGAAGTCATCGCTCCACTCGACTTGAACTCTTTTAGCGCCTGCCAGGTATGCTTCTTCCACTATCAATCTCACCAATTCTTTGGTCTCTGTGGTTCCGCGAACAACAACAAGTTGATCTTTTTGAACATTCGCTCCAGTAACAACAGTTAATTTAGCATATTTTTCTAACAAATTCTGATTCATATCTAACACACTCCTTCATGTTATTTTAACATATTGGTATTTATTCCGCAATCGCCAAATTCTTGACCCAATGCTCCTTGCGATATCTCGATACTGCAAAAAACATCTTTGGAATATCTAGGAGTTGAACGATTAAAAACAAGATTGTGACTGGTAAATTTGTAAGTCTCGATAAGAGAATGGCAATTGGAACGGAGATGACCCACATGTACCCTGCATCCATCATCAAAGTACTTCTCGTATCTCCTCCGGCTCTTAAAGTAAAATACATCGCGACATTGAAAGAATAAACCGGTATAAAAATACCATTGATTCGAATGACGAATTTTGCAATTTGCTTCGTTTCTTCTCCCACGTCGTATATTCCTAACACGAAGAAACTGAGAATAATTAAAATGATTCCCGTTAAAAAAGCAAACAAAACAGCGAAAGTAACGAGTTTTATGGCATTCTCCTTGGCTTCTTTCAATTCATTCCTGCCAAGAGTGTTCCCAACCAATACGGCGACGGCGGTACCGATTCCTCCAAACGTAATGAAGACAAGTTGAGAAATTGCCCCGGCGATATTCATCGCTGCCAGTGCGTTCTCCCCCCTTGTTGAATAAGCTTGTAAAAACATTGCTTGTCCCGTCGACCACAAGGTTTCATTTAAAGTCAGCGGAATTGCCATAACGACAATCGCCCAAAATAGTGTTTTATCAATTTTAAACACAGAAGTGACTCGCGTTGAAAAATGTTGACCTCTCCTTAATAGAAGCAACGTCATTAATCCAAATTCAACAACTCTTGAAATCAATGTGGCAATGGCTGCGCCTGTGATACCAAGTGCAGGAGCTCCAAACTTGCCAAAAATTAAAATGTAATTCAATACCGTATTCGTGATAATCGCTACAATCGAAATATTAAGGAGTGGCTTTGTAATTCCTGTTTCTCTAAATGAATTAGAGATGGCGACTGAGATTGCCCATGGAAACATACTCCACTTGATAATACTATAATAATCAACTCCATATGCAATAATCTGAGTATTCGTTGAGAATTGACTAATCAACATTTTTCCAAATAATGTGAATACAAAGAAACTAAGCAATGCAATGGCTAGACCAATCAAAATCTTAAAACGAAAGGTTTGTTTGAGTTTTGGATAGTCCTTCGACCCAAAGTACTGAGCCGTATATACGCCTGCTCCTCCCATCGCACCGAATGTGATCAAAATAACCACAAAAAACAGTTGATTGACAACTGATACGCTTCCAATCGCAAGTTCACCAAGTCTTCCGACCATCACATTGTCCACTAACTGTACGGACGAAGTAATGAGTTGCTGAACAACGATTGGAGCTGCGACGATAAATAGATTCTTGTAAAAAGCACGGTCTCCGAACAATCGTTTCATAATGAATTCCTTTTTATTAAAAAAACCGTGTCCAGTGATGCAGCACGGCATAAACTTTGATAACCATATTTTACCTTATTTGGTCAAAGAACTCAACTCAATTCACTCTTTAAAATACAAGTAATGGTAATTCTTATTTATTATCTCAAATGATCGATTTTTTGTGATACTTGTAAGGAAAATGTGTGAATATTATAAATTTAAAACATATTTATTATGTTTTTTAGAAATTGGCTTTTCACAGTGATGAAAATGTGGTATTTTATTTTTATATACAAAACTTTTTGGGAGGATAATAAATTGAAAAAACTACTTGACCAAGCAATGATGCTTAAGAAAGAGCAACCGCTTTTCTTTTTCCTTACTGCCACTAAATATGCCGTTAGTTTCCTTTTCTTCATTTCAATCATGATTCCATTCTATAGTGCATCTGCACTTGGAATCACAGCTAGATTCACATTGTTCAACATGAAGGCATGGTTTATCTATTTCATCGTCTTTTTGGGAATCGGTATCGTGTATCTTTTCATGATTTTGATGAACAAAGTCGCATTGGCAAAAACGATTTATCTTGTGAACTTAATAATAGCAGCCGTGTTGTTTTTGTTTTTCCTTTTGATTATGAGCGTTGACAAATCTGATACTCCTAGTTATGTTAATTTCAGCCTTGGACTTGGATTCTTTTTAGATCTTATATTGATTGCGGCGATGGCAATTCTTCATTTCAAACCTACGATTCCTGAAAAACTTCTCGTCAAATTATTTAAAATCAATCCGAATGTTGAAGTCGTTTCAGAAGTAGTTCCTTCTCAACCAGTTGAAGTGGTTGAAGTGGTTGTTGAAGAACCAAAAGAACCAGAGCCTGTTAAAGAAGTTGCTCCTGAGCCTGTTAAAGAAGTTGCTCCTGAGCCTGTTAAAGAAGTTGCTCCTGAGCCTGTTAAAGAAGTTGCTCCTGAGCCTGTTAAAGAAGTTGCTCCTGAGCCAGTTAAAGAAGTTGCTCCTGAGCCAGTTGAGGAAGAAGTCATTCAGGAAAAACCTGAAGAAAAAGTTTCAGAATAATTTTCTCGCAAACAAAAACTGTGTTTTCGAAACACAGTTTTTTTTTATAGTTAATTTATTTAAACTCTTCTTGCAACGTAAGCGAACAATTCAGGACCGGTATGAACGCCTAGCACGGGAGTAAGCTGTTGCAAGCGCATATCTCTCACATTTAAGACATTCTTTAGTTTGTTACCAAGGTCTTCTGCTGTAACTGGATCGTCTCCATAATGAACAATCAAATCAATCTTGTCTGTTCCGAACTTCTCAACGAGGATATTCTTCATTGAAATCAGAGATCTTTGTAATCCAAACGCTTTTGAAAGCGTCACGTAAACGCCATCCTCATTGACTGTGATGACTGGTTTAATATGAAGGATATTGCCGATGGTTCCTTCTACTTTACCAATTCTTCCGCCTTTTTTTAGATATTTGAGTGTATTGATCGTGTAAAAAGCAATCGAGTCATTGAATCTCATTTGATCAAGCAAAGGTACAAAATCGTCAAACGAAGTTCCTTTATCAATTAATTCAAGTGCATACTCAACTAAAAATCCAAGTCCACCGCCTAACGTCTTGGAATCATAATGAACGACATTCAAGTCTTTTACTTTTTGAAGTGCAATTCTGAATGAATTGAATGTTCCACTAAGTCCAGAGGAAATATTGATCACTACGAGGTGTGTAAAACCCTTCTTTTTGATTTCTTTCAAAACATCTTCGATGTCACTCATAACAGGAAGACTTGTTAAGATGGTATGCGTGTCAAGTTTTTCGTAAACTTGTTGAGCAGAAATCTCTACTTGGTCCCGATAACTTGCATCATCAATGTTGATTACAAGAGGAACGGAAAAGAGATTGGAATGTTTTTGAACAAATTCTTTGCTGATATTTGAAGCTGAATCTGTTAATACTGCAATTTTCATAATTAAATTCTCCCAATTATTTGGCTTAAACATATGATTTGATGGATAATCAAAAGTACTATGTCACATATAGTAGTTTATCAAAAAGTACTATGTCTGTCAATGTAATTGAAATGATTTTTTTGTGATGTTTTGTATACTGAACCACGAACCAATTTATCCATTATTATATTCTCCAAAGAGGATTGTTTTCAAGGCCTGTGAATTCTCAGTAAATTTCATTAAAACCTCCAGATATTTTAAAAAAAACCGAAAATTCATTTCGGTTTTTATATTGTTGTCTTACTAAGAATTACCAATCGGCAGTAAATTCAAATATCGTATCGTACTGTGGATCAAAATCAGTGTTCCATCCAGTGAAGCATATGAATTGCACTTTATTTGCTGCATAATATGTAATGTAGGTTTTGAAACCCCCAGTAGCTTCAACCCAAGAATCATCCTCCCATTTATAGGCCTCCAAAACGGCTTCAAAATGGATGATGTTACTCAAGACTGAGGTATCCTTGAGATATTGTACATCATCTACAAGAGAATCACTTATGCATACTTTATAAGGTATCATTTCGGTCATAACCTGATTGCTTGCATTTACTTGACGAGAAGTGAATACAAATTCCTCACAAGTTCCAAGATACGTATTTACTAATTCTACATACCTTGAGAAAGTAAAAGGTACTGGAAAATCATAGATGAATGCCTTGACATCCGATCCAATGGGAACATATTCAGGAAGATATACTAATTTTTCATTTCCATCTTCATCATAAGCTAGCAGTTCAGTGAATAATACCGAGTTTAATCTCGATATGGCTTCTTCATCTGTAAAGAGTGAAGTGAACTCATTGTTTAAAGCAACTGTAAAATTGACTAGATAAGCCCTTCCAAGTAATTTCGAATATGTTAAGTCAAACGATTCCATGTAGGCTACCAGTTTGGCTGTAACTTCTTCTTCAGTATATCGTGGACAAGTATAAGGGTCTCCAGGGACATAGTTCACATAGCCGTCTCCATAACACATATTCCATAGTTCTTGGTTATACTCTGTTACATCAAACCACTGAAGCATAGGATCTTCAGACGGACCGATTGTAAAAAGGAAGCATCCGGATAATGAATACGATAGGAACATCATTAAGAATAGAACGATTAACTTTTTTTTCATTTGTTCATCTCCAAAATAGAAAAGTTTTTGTGTGATTCTTTTGCGTTTTGGCTGGAGTATCAATTTAGAATTCTTGAAGTGAAATATCATGATTTTTGTTTAAGACCAATTTCACATAATCACTTCTTCCCAAAGTGCATAAAAAATCATCAAGTTTCTTTGCCCTTGATAGTAATTTCTGTGGACTACAATGTCAAATTCAACGGGATCAGGCACTTCAGCATATGATTTCCATCCCAAAAACACATACCCTTCTTTTGTCGGATTTGGTACTTCATCCGCTGTAATCAAATCCCCTTCAAGCTTTTCTAAAATGAGGTAGGCATCTGGGGAGTCAGGGTAAGGAGACGTAAAGTCTTCTTCAAGATAAAAATAGATGTAAACAGGAGAATTTGCTTGGCAAGCAGAAGGTAATGAAATGACGTCTAAACAAACTAAAATAGTCAAAAAGAAGCGAAGGATGATAATGCGCATTTGAATTTCTCCAATGATCGACTGAATTTTTGAAACTTATTATTTTAAAGTGTTAGAAACACTCCAAACATTGCTGAAATAATGATTGCGAGGTAATAAAACCAAGCCTTCTTTTTTATAAACACATATACAAAGGCTAATGTTGGTAGAACAAAAGATAGAAGGACACCAGTCAAAGTCGAATCAATCATCCGTCCGATTTGAGAACAGGAAGCCATCCAAATGATGATTGGTGTTGTCATGAAGGTTGCTTTAATGGACTCAAGTATTTTTTTCCGCGCCATAAAAACGTATAATCCAACTAAAGCAATTGCATAAACCAATGTTGAAATCCATGAATCTAAATTGCTTAAAACATTCTTAAAAATCAGAGCAATCAATCCAAACACTGCATATACGGCACCAAAGAGGATGATTCCACCAACGAAAAGAATCAATACACTACCTAGTTTTGTTCTAAAAAAGCGTTTTATTGGTGAAAATGACTCTATCAAAGGTTCTGGACTCGTTGAGGTCATCTGTTCTTTTTCTAATTCAACGATATCCTGCTCTACTTTCACTGCCCTTTTTCTAGCATACATGAGTTCAAATGCAAGTGAATAAAGCGCACTGAAGATGGTAATTGATGTAGCAATGAACAAAAATGGGGACAATGAGTCTTCACAAAATGCGCCTTCAGGACAAGGAAGATATGCTTTTTGCTTAATCCACTGATATAGTAGGAACAGTGAAATTAGTGCGAAAGGGTAAGATGGAATGAAGCTAATCCATCCTCCTCTTTTTTTTACTTTGAGTCTAATATAATAAACGAATACATGTGCACCAAGAAAAATAAGGATTGGGTAGCTTAAAGATGAACTCCTATATCCGCTTTCCAATAAAATCCTAAAAGCTGACAGCAAAGCGATTAGTGCCAAGACACCCGATAGGAATATAAATAGTTTTCTGCTCGTCATCACTATCTCCTTCGTAAATTGTTTCTTAGATGATGTATGTCAATTTAGAATAAAATCAAATTAAACAATACGTTTTATGACTTTATCAAAATTAAGACATAATGATTCCGTCTGCACGAACGCTCCAGACACCTTCATTGTATGTGGCTGTGTAAATTGACCCCCAGGAGGATAAACTTCCCTTCCACATCGAGATTTGGGTTACAAGGGTGTCTTCTTCTATGGATACTGGACTGAATTGAAATAAGACGCCATCCGGAAATCCATTTGGAAAGGTCGATCCGCTTTCAAACACATAAACTTCAATATATCCCCATTGGACCAATTCATCTATGGTTCCCTCTAAATAGGTGTATCCTTTTTCTTTGCAGAAATCCTGAACAAGGGTTATTAATTGTTCCAAATCATCAAATTCAAGATTGGAGAAATCAAATGCTAAGTATTCATTTGTGCCTGGAAAAGAAGGATTTGAATTATATAGATATTCGATGGAGTTAAAATAACCGAGCGCATAAGAATCTGGTAAAACTGTGCTCTTCTGACCACTGCATCCAGTCAGTGTAAAAGATAGAACAATCATTACCATCATCAACAATCTCCTCATATCGATATCTCCTCAAAAATATGTTTCATATGATATTCATTAATGATATTTTATCACAGTTTTTTGACAAAGGTGTGACAAATTAGAACAAATGAAATAAAAATTTACTTCTTGTAAGAAATAGACTTGTTTTCTATTTGTAATAATTCAGTCATTATGAACTCTATTCAGCCTTAATTTGATTTGTAGCGTTTTGCAAAAGGTTCCAAGCTCTTGAATTTGGTAACGAATATACTAGTCTATTAAAATGAATACCTTTGAATTCCCGTTAGACTGATAGTGATGAACTGTCGGAAAAGGATATTCCTACAATAATACAATTATATGATGGTAAATGTTAAAAACAACTTAGACTTCATTAATTTCCTTCAGTGGTGTCAGGGACATCTTCTGGAAGAATTTCTTCCCACGATGCATAGAAAATCAAATCATTTTTGTGTCCGTAATAATAATGGCCACTCGTCACTAAAATGTCACCCTCAATAATACCTATCTCCGAATATACTTCAGTCCATCCTAGAAACTCATACCCCTCCCTAATAGGGTCAGCAATCATTTCTTTTGTTATATACTCACCTTGTTCAATATCAAGGTAAGCGTACAGGTTGGATGAGTCAAGATCGGGATATTCGCTGACTTCATCATAATAAAAGTAACAATTGACAATGGTATTGTTGTAACAAGACGAAGGAATGGCAACAACATCAAGAAATACTACAATAAACATAAATATCTTTAAACCAAAGAATCTCATTATTAACCTCCACACATTCGTTCCATTTTAGACTATCAACAAATATGACAGTTGTACATTCATTAATCATATTTTAACATACCTTTTTGACAAATGTTTGACAAGTTGAAAAAAAGTTTACTTCTTTTCAGAAATAAACTTTGGTTTCTATATGTCGTAATTCAAACGTTTTGAACTCTATTCAGCTTTAATTTGATTTGTAGCGATTTGCAAAGCATCCCAAACTGTTGAATAGGGAGGCGAATATGCCAAGTCCAATTGAGAGAATTCCTTTGCGGTTAATCCTTGAGTGATAGCCAAAGCCATGATATTAATCCTGTCGGAAACGCCTTTTTCTCCTACAATTTCAGCGCCTTTCAAGATTCCAGTCATCGGTTCAAACACGACCCTTACAAAGATATCCTTAGCGCCTGGGAAATACCCTGACTGGTTTTTGGACAACACTTCAACATACTCATAATTCAAGCCTAACTTTTTGGACTCATCCATTCCTAGTCCCGTTTTAGCAAAAGTAAGATTCGCGACTTTTAGCACGTTAGACCCAACAATGCCTGAAAAAGATACATTGTTTCCTACAATGTTTTCAGCTACGATTCTTCCCGTTTTATTAGCGTGAGTACCGAGTGGTACAAATACATTTTCTTTCTTTAACAAGTGATAATAGGCTACACAATCACCTGCAGCGTAGATATCTTTCACTGAAGTTTCCATATATCCATTCACTACAATCGCGCCATTTGGAAGCATCTTAATTCCAGTGTTCTCAAGGAACTTTGTATTTGGCTTAACACCAATACTCTCGATGATTAAATCAACTTCATACTGATTATTTTCCGTATGAACTCTCGTTTTTAATCCATAAAGTTCATAGAATTTCACAGTTTCATTCACATGCACTTCTACACCTATTTCAATTAATGCAGATTTCGCTTTTTCTGCAATTTCAAAATCATAATTTGGTAATAGTTGACCCGTCTGCTCAATCAAATGTACTCTTATGCCTTTGTGAATGAGATTTTCAGCCACTTCTACGCCGATATATCCACCACCAATGATTGCGACACTTTCAACTTCTTCCAAAGCGTGTTTCAGTTCTCTTGCATCAGATAATTGATTTAAGACAAACACTTTTGCAATTTCGCTTCCTCGTACATTGGTTCGAAGTGCTTTCGTCCCAGTCGCTATGACCAATTTGTCATAGGTTTCTTGAATTGTTTCATTTGTAAGTCTGTTGATGGCTGTAATTGTTTTTATATCAGGGTGAACCTCAACGACTTCATGATTTAGATAAACATGTATATTATCTTTTTCAAAATCTTCAATATGTCTCGCAACTAATTGATCTTCATCATCAATGATATCGCCTAAATAATAAGGCATTCCACATCCACTGTAACTGAGATCTGTTCCTTTTTCAAATACATGAATGGTTGCATTATGATCTAAACGTCTTAATTTAGCCGCAGCTGACATTCCAGCCGCAACACCACCTATAATAACTGTCTTCATGAATCATACCCCCGATACGTAGTTGCATACTTGATTTCAATGCTTGTAGTTTATATTAATCAATTTTATTATATCACTTAAGAATCAAATTTGATTCATACAGTAAGACAATATACAAATGGCGCTCTCTATTTTAAGACGAGAACGCCTAATGTCATTGTGAGCTTATAAAATGTTAGTATGTTTTCTTTGTTTTCGCTCCGCTGTTTCCTGATACTACAGATGTACTTCCAGCGATCTGAGGCGCTTTAATCTTTGGATTATTCTTGTCCGCTTTTTTCTTCTTGTTACTCTTGTCGTTATGCTTTTTGTCGTTCTTATCCATTGGAATCCCTCCCTCTGATTATTTGAAAAATCAAATCTGAAGTAAAATTGACTTCTTCATTCATTGTTCTATATATATTATATATCGTTTTGGAGAAAGTGTGTTGATATTTGAAGAAATATACAGATAATTTTCCATTAAGACCGATTTTATCTTTCAAGAAATTGCCAAAAAAAAACGCTCAACAGAGCGTTTCAATGATTTATGGTGCGGTTGATGGGACTTGAACCCACACGTCCAATGGACACTACCCCCTCAAAGTAGCGCGTCTGCCATTCCGCCACAACCGCATATAGCATGTTATATTATAATCGATTATACACCAGAATGCAAAACTTTTTTCTTTCAAAAACGTACAATTTTAATTAGATTTATAAAGAAAAAAGTCGCTGAGCGACTTTTATTTCAATTTCGTAAATTGTTGGATTCCATCTTTATACATTGGTGGATTTTCACCTTGAATTAACGGCAATGCATATTCAATGAATAATTCATTAACTCCATTCAAAGTTTCATTGATCATTTCGATTGGAACTTGTTTTTCTACGTTTGCGCATGCTTTTAATGGATGTAATTGATATTCCACCTTGTATGGATTCGAGGACACTCTATTGATTGTCACCATTAAGTCCGATTTTCCTGCAAGAACTGCCAATACAGCTACTCTCCCCACTTCGATGGCTTCGTTAACGTCGGTAAGGCTTTGAATATGGGAAGCTGCTCTTTGAGTAGAACCAAATTCAACGGATCTTGAAGGAATTCCTAAGTCCGTTGATACAGTATTTGCGAGTTTTGAGCTAACGCCACCTAATTGGAAATGACCGAATGCATCTTTGAGTCCTGATGAGGAAGAAATGAAAATTCCTTCATCGTTTTGAATTCCTTCAGAAACGGCAATCAAACACTGTTTCTTCTCTTTGTAGACACGCTTGACGTCTTCTTTAAACTGTTCAATGTTAAAAGGCACTTCAGGTAGGTAAATCAAATCGGGTCCGAATCCGCTTAAATTTGCAAGTGAAGCGGCTGCCGTCAGCCAGCCTGCATGACGTCCCATGATTTCAACGATGGTTACTTTTCCATTAGGATAGGCAAGCATATCATAAGAAATTTCCATCATTGTATTCGCGATAAACTTCGCTGCGCTTCCGTAACCAGGTGTATGATCTGTAATCGGAAGATCGTTGTCAATCGTCTTTGGAACGCCTATGATGTTAATGTCGTAATCAATTTGAGACATGTAACTTGCAATTTTGTCGCAAGTATCCATTGAGTCATTACCGCCATTGTATAAGAAATAACGAATATTGTATTTTTTGAAAATATAAAGAAGCCTTATATAATCCGAGTCATCTTCTTTGAAATTTTTCAGTTTGTGTCTAACGCTACCGAATGCAGAACCGGGCGTATGTTTCAATAATTCGATTTGAATTTCGTCTTGTTTGGAAATGAAAATAAAGTCTTCATTCAAAGCTCCTTGGATACCATGGCGCATGCAAATAACATCCTCAATATAAGGATGATGCTTCCTTGCTTCTGAAATGACACCGTATGCAGATGCATTAATAACGCTTGTTGGCCCTCCGGATTGACCGTATAATAGGTTTCCTCTTAGTTTAGTCATAGATACCACTCCCTTGCACATACTATTTATGATATCAAAAAACATTGAAACAAAAAAGAACTTTTTCGTGATTTTACTTCGAATCAGTAAAAATACGCTTTACATACTACAAATTGACGTCAAAAGCATCCAAATAGTCAACAATCTAGTCAAACCATTTCTTTAATAATAATATGGAAAGATTTCCACAAATTCTTTAATTATTAACAATCTTGTGATAAAATTAAGAATTGAGGTGGTAGAATGGCTAATATCAAAGACATCGCTAAACAAGCCGGAGTTGGTATTGGAACCGTATCTAGAGTCATCAACAATTCTGGATATGTTAAAAAAGAAACACGCGAAAAAGTAGAAAAAGTTGTCAAAGAGATGAAATATCTTCCAAACGAGATTGCTAGAAGCATGACTTCTCAACGGAACAACATTGTTGCTTTTATACTTCCCAATAGTACACATCTGTTTTTTGGCGAATTATTGTATCATGTTGAGGAAGAATTATTTAAGTCCGGATACAAAGTCATGTTATGTAACTCAAGCGAAAAGATTGAAAAAGAGATTGTATATCTTGATATGTTGAAAAACAACCGAGTAGATGCTGTCATTCTTCTTACTAACAATGATGTTGAACAGTATTTAGACAAGAATTTGCCTATTCTTTCTTTTGACCGCAGATTCAAAGATATTCCTTTTGTATCGAGCGACAACTATCAGGGAGGCATCATTGCAGCCAAGAAACTGATCGAAAAGGGATGCAAGAATTTCATGTTTATCGGTGATGATGCCCAAGGAGACAATACCCCCGTTTGGACAGAAGTTACCAAACGAAGAAAAGGATTTATTGAGTATTTGGATGCACAAAAGCATGCAAATGTAGTGAATATTGAATATCCACTTGGAGATTATTTCATTGGAGCTGATGAAATCTACGAGATGATAAAAGGTTATCCAAATGTAGATGGTATTTTCACCGTTTCAGACGCTGTTGCTTATTCAGCAATTCAAGCTTTGGCTAAAATGGGGAAGCGTGTACCACAAGATGTTAAAGTTATCGGATTCGATGGAGGAAGAAGTTTTTTGAATTTAGGTGAAAAGATTACTTCTATTTCCCAATCACCAGAACTCATCGCAAAAGCAATGAGTGAGATTATCATTAATTATTACACTAAACAGAAAATTGAAAGTAAAGTCATACCCGTTTCACTTTCTGAAGGTGAAACAATTTGAAAAAAAGAATAAATTCCCCTTTGACAACGCTTACAAAGAGTGATATAATGCATTTTAGAGGGGATTATTTTTTTACACAGATATGGAAACCTTTCCACAAAAGGAGGAATACTAATGACTTTTGACCAAGCTTTTCCCCTTCAGCCAGAAAAGTCGATAGATGTCCTTTTGGTTGGGGAATTACTAATAGATTTCATAAGTGACCATGATACTGGCAATCTTCAACAATTTTTTGGTGGAAGCCCAGCAAATATCGCATTAAATCTTCATCAATTAGGTCTGAAGTCGAGGATGTTCACTGCAATTGGAAAAGATGGAAATGGTCGTTTTTTATTGAATTTCATTCGTGAAAACAAACTATCTTTTCACATTGATTTTGTAGATTATCCTACTTCTTATGTCGAAATTGACCAAACTGCTTCTTCTCCTGTTCCATCTTTTCACCGTTCTTCAGATAAATATATACCATTATCAAATGAGTTAAAGGAAGATATTTCGAAATCTCAGATATTACACTTTTCTTATTGGCCTTTATCTGATTCTCCGTCTTATGAAACTATTTTGGAATCGATTTTGATTGCAAAAGAAAATAATATCTTAATCGGGTTTGATCCCAATTATCATCCTTTGTTGGATGACTCAAATCAAACTGGATTAAACAGATTAAAACAAATCATCAAATCAGTTGATATCATCAAGCCAAGTCTTGACGATTCCGTACGTATTTTCGGAGATAATCACTCCATTGAAGAATATATGCAAATGTATCAGAATCTCGGATGCAAACTTGTATTAATGACTTTAGGAAAAAAAGGTATCATTGCAAAATATGGAAACGAGTCGATTGTATTACCTTCGCTCGCAAAAAAAGTAATCGACTCCACAGGCGCAGGTGATTCATTCTGGAGTGGCCTTTATGGAGGGATATCAAAAGGGATGAGCATATACGACTCCATTCAACTTGGCCTCTTATGTAGTTCATTTACTTTAAAAGTCGTAGGTGCAAATGCAAATTTACCAAAATTAGATCATTTGATTTTATCGAAAGAAGGGTGAAAGTATGTATATTGCGTTTATGAACCCTCAAGGTAATTTTGATAAGGCAGATTCCTACTGGACAATGCATCCCGATTTCGGTGGACAATTGGTCTACGTGAAGGAGATTGCATCTTCACTTGCAAGAATGGGACATAAGATTGACATCTTCACCCGTAAATTTAACGATGAACGATTTCCTGAATTTAAATCTGAATTTGATTTTTATGACAATATCGAAAATTTGAGAATCATTCGTGTTCCTTGCGGACCAGACCAGTTCTTAAGCAAAGAAGATCTTTGGCCATTTCTTGATGAGTGGACAGACAACATCATCGCTTTCTTTGAATCACAAAATCGCTTTCCTGATTTTGTGACAGGTCATTATGGCGATGGCGGATTGTCGGCCGCTTATCTCAAACGTAAAAAACAAATACCTTACTCTTTTACTGCTCACAGTCTCGGAGCTCAAAAACTAGATAAACTTTTCCAAGAGATTCCTGATTTTGAGGATTTGGAGAATCGTTATCATTTTTCAAAACGAATTCTTGCGGAAAGAATTTCGATTGAATTAGCAGATATCTTGTTTGTGTCAACACATCAAGAATCGTCTGAACAGTATTTCCACCCTCTTTACGCTGATATTTCACAATCAGCAAAGGTCGACCATCGATTCTCGGTCGTTCCCCCAGGTGCAAATACACTGGTTTTCACAGAAGATGAAAAGTCATTTGACCATGAAATGTTTCATAAAATCCAAACGGTTCTTGAACGCGATATTGACCCCTCAAGAATTGACTATCCCTATCTCGTCTTGGCGAGTAGATTAGACCCGAAAAAAAACCACCTGGGTCTTCTGAAAGCTTTTGCTTCAGACCCTATCATCCAAAAACAGTCCAATGTCATCATCTCTTTACGAGGAATCGATCACGCATTTTCTGACTACGAACTCGCAAGCAGTGACGAAAAGGAGATTTTGGACCAAATGATGAAGATTATTAAAGATTTTGATCTTTATGGGAAAATCTCTTTCATCAATATAAAATCTCAACAAGAACTCTCTTCTTTTTACAGATTCATGTCGATTAAACGGAGCGCATTTGTTCTCACTTCTCTCTATGAACCTTTTGGGTTAGCACCCATTGAAGCGATGTCTTCAGGATTACCTGCCGTCGTCACCAAAAATGGCGGCCCAAGCGAAGTCTTGAAAGAGGGATCAAAAGAATTTGGCGTTTTAGTGGATCCGACTGATCCACAAGATATTGCAGAAGGAATTCATAAACTTTTCAGCAATTATCAGTTTTATAAAGAGCAAGGCAAACAAAGAGTGCTCGAAAAGTATACTTGGGATGCGGCAGCTAAGGGTTATTTAAAAAAAATCAATTCTTCTGTCAAAAATAATAAAATTGATTTTTCATTTGACAACACTCAATTTGAAAAATCTTCCGGTCAGATTCATCGATATTTAGATCCAATTGAGGTGATGAAATGAAAAAAAAGCAGAACTTTATTCAAAGATTTTTCTTCTCCGTTTTTATTTTTTTCCTTGCAGTCCCTTTGATTTTCATTTATGTACCGATAAGAAACCTCATTAAACTGTTTCAACGGTTCTTCTTCCGGATGGAATCCAAAGAAAATAGTTATCATGGAACAAACAAGATTCTCAAGCACCTCGATAAATATTTTATTGGATACACGGATCAAGCACATAAGAACCGAACTTTCATTTACTTCCTATTACCTTCGATGTCCGCGTTTTGTATTTTTGTCATCACGCCCTTCATCATGGGTATCTATTTCTCGATGACAAACTGGAGTGGCCTCAACACGGGTCATGTGACTTTTGTCGGGCTTGCAAATTATGCTGGTCTATTAAATGACGCTCAATTCTTCTATTCATTCTTTAGAACCGTTATTTATTCCGCATTAAACATCGTTGTCATCAACGTCGTCGCATTCGGACTAGCCATACTTGTAACACAAAAACTCAAATTGACGAACATCTACCGGGCAGGATTCTTCATGCCTAACCTCATTGGTGGATTGGTTCTAGGTTATATTTGGCAATTTATTTATAATAACGCCATCACTTCTCTAGGAGGACCGTTTGCTGTAAGTATTCTAGCAGCGGGTGGAAATGAACACGCAATGCTTGCTCTAATCATTGTAATCACCTGGCAATATGCAGGTTACATCATGATGATTTATATTGCCGCAATCCAAAACGTTCCTCAAGATTTGATTGAAGCTTCAACCATCGATGGTGCGAATGCGGTCCAAAGACTTCGACATATTACGTTTCCATTGGTTGCTCAAGCCTTTACAGTTTCCTTATTCTTGACGCTTGTGACTTCCTTTAAACAATATGACACCATTGTATCTTTGACAAAAGGTGGCCCTCCTCAATTGATGCCTTCCTGGATTCAAAATCTGTACAGTTTAGGGCAAACCCCTGTGAAGTCACTTAATTTAATGGCTATTAATATCTATAACACCGCTTTCGTCGAGTACAAAATGGGTACCGGACAGGCAAAGGCAATTATATTCTTCATTGTATTGCTTGGTTTTAGCCTCTTGCAGGTACACTACAACAAGAAGAAAGAGGTGGAGCTATAATGTCAAAAAAACGTGTAACAGCATTAATGTTTGAAATATTGGCATTACTTCTCCTTATTGTATTCTTTATGCCGTTTTTAATTATCTTGATCAATGCAGGAAAAACGAGTCAAGAAATCATTAATACCCCTATAGCACTTCCAAGTCATTTGGTTCAATATTATATTAATGTTAAAAATATATTTACAAATGATAATGTCAAATATTTTTCTGGCTTTTTGAATAGCTTCATCATCACTTCTGTCAGTTTAATTGCCATCGGCGTATTCAGCGGAATGGCCGCTTGGGTGTTGGTGAGAACCAAAACAAAATATTCTTATTTAATCTTTATGTTCTTTTTAAGTGGAATGGTTATTCCTTTCCAAGTTGTCATGTTGCCACTTGTTCGGTTACTTGAACTTATGGGAAATTTCACCGGAATTCAGTTTAAAGACACATATTACGGCGTTATTCTTGCTTATATAGGGTTTGGAGCGCCATTAAGCATCTTCTTGTTCCATGGATTCATCAAATCAATTCCTTTGGACATTGAAGAGGCAGCCATCATCGATGGTTGCACAAAGCCACAATTGTTCTTCCAAATTATCCTTCCAATCTTAAAACCGATTTTTGTTACTTTGCTTGTACTGAATGGTATGTGGATCTGGAACGACTATTTACTGCCGGTATTAATTATTGGTGTTAACGGAAAAACTCGAACCTTGCCTTTATCAGTTGCCAATCTAGCAGGTTCCTACGTTCGTGAATGGGACTTAATTCTAACAAGCGTCGTATTGGCCGCACTCCCTGTCATCGTGTTGTTCCTGTTTGCTCAGAAACATATCATCAAAGGTATGACATCAGGTGCCATAAAGTAATTTATTAATGAAATGAGGAACCAAATGAAGATAATCAACCGCAATAATCGCATGGAACATGAGATGTTGCTGGTCGATGAAACCATCTTTTCGCTTTCCAACGGGTTTATCGGTGTGAGAGGAAATTTTGTAGAAGGATATGGATTTGATCAGGCCAAGCAGTCTTATATGAATGGTTTTTACAATCAGTATTCCTATAAATATGAAGAAAATTCAATTCATTTCCCTCAAAATGGCGAAAGAATCGTCAATATCATCGATGGTCAGACCATGGATATTTCTATGAATGGAACTACTGTGAACATGAAGAATGGTTCTCTCATCTCGCTTCATCGCTCATTTGATCTTGACCAAGGCTACTCCATCAGAAAAGCACACTACAAAATGTTAGATGGAAAAGAAATCCTGATTTGTGAAGAGAAACTTGTTTCTTTCGTACAAAAAGAATTATTGATTATCCACTTGGAAGTTACACCACTTAATTTTGAGGGTGAGATTGAGATTAGAAGTTCTCTCGATTTACCAAAACAAAGAGTGGAAAACAAGATGGATCCTCGCATTAATATTGCAATGAATCCTGAAGTATCAATTGAAAAAAAGTACTTAAAATTGAGTTCTGCAGCCATTCACGCTAAAACCACAAAGACGAATTTGAACTTGATTGTATCGATGTCGCATGACAAGGATGCAATCTATGAAGAGTCCTCTTCTGGAGTTGAAGCCATCCTTTCTTGTAAAGCGAAACAGAATTCACCCTTTTCAATCACAAAGTTCGTGATCTTTACTTCGGATATCTTGACTCCCAAATATTTAGAAAATAACACTGAAATTTTATCAATAACGCTTAAAAATGGGTACTCATTTTATAAAGACCTTCAAAAAAAGTACTTGACTGCGTTTTGGAAACAATCCTTGATTGAAATTGAAGGGCCGAGTGATCTTAGTTTAATCTTACAATACAACATCTATCAACTAAACTCATCCCACTCAGGAATTGAAGCATTCAACATCGCTTCAAAGGGATTGTCGGGAGAAGGATACGAAGGTCATTATTTCTGGGACACAGAAATATACATGTTTCCTTATTTCCTTCTTACGAATACAGAAAAAGCCCTCGCTCTTATTAAAAACAGATTCATTCATTTGAAAGAATCTAAAAAAGAGGCAGAACACCTTGGTTCTATTACTGGAGCGAAAATTCCATGGAGAACCATCAAGGGCACAGAGCTTTCTCCTTACTATCCTGCCGGAAGCGCGCAGTACCACATCAACAGCGACGTTGCTTATACAGTCATCAAATATTATGAGTATACTGCTGATGTCTTGTTTCTATCTGAAATCGGATTTGAATTGCTTGTTGAAACAGGACGATTCCTGTTAAACGTTGGTAACTTTGAAAATCATCATTTCCATCTTAACTCCGTTACGGGTCCTGATGAATACACCGCTTTGGTAAACGACAATTATTATACAAATTCAATGGCAAAATATCACTTTGAACACATTGTGTCTTACTATCAACGATATCAGAGTGAATTGAAAGAGGTTATTACGAAAATCAAGTTGACATCTGACGAAGTCACTTTGTTTGAAAAAGCCTCAAAAGAAATGGTTTTGCCATTTGATCCATCAAGAAATATATTCGCACAGGATGCAGGGTTTTTGCAAAAACCGATTCTTGATCTGAAGAGTATTCCAAAAGAAAATTTCCCTCTTCTTCTTCATTACCATCCTTTATTTATTTACCGTCATCAGGTCTTGAAACAGGCAGATACCCTGCTTTCCCTGTTCCTTCTCGGAAACGATAATCCCGAAGTTTTAAGAAACAACTTCGATTATTACCTCCCTTTGACGACTCATGATTCAAGTTTATCTAAATGTATTTATTCCATCATTGCGGCAAAACTGGGTGACACTTCAAAATCATTTGAATATCTCCTAGACGTAATCAAAATTGACTTCTTAGATACGCATCGCAACACGCATCATGGACTGCATATTGCATCGCTTGGCGGGTCTTACCTCACTGTATTGTTTGGTATACTCGGCATTCGTATCTTAGAGGATTCTCTCTCCATTCATCCAGTTTTGCCTAATGAAATTACTTCACTCAAGGTTCATTTTGCATATCGCAATACCTTGATTATCATCTCAATTGATTCAAAAGAATTATGCATCAAGGTCGACAGACCGATTCAAATTGGAATTTATAATGAGATTCGTTTGATTGAAGACGAATATCATTGTGAATTATATATTCAGTAAGAGACTAAATTAAATAAAATAGGAGGAAAAAAATGAAAAAATTATTATTAGTTTTAGTCGCTTTAGTTTCACTAGTAACTGTTTTAGGATGTACTGGATCAAATGACACGACTCTTGTCATTTTCCAAAACAAAGTTGAAATCAACGAAACACTATCAACTTATGCAGCAGCATGGGGAGAATTAAATGGTGTAAACGTTGAAATCGTAACATGCGGTGGAGACTCCTGTGCTTATGGAACTCAGATTTTAGCTGAATTCCAAAAAACAGAACAACCTGACATCTTCGTTATCGAAGGTATGGGTGGCTACAATCTATACGCTGACAAGATTTTAGCACTTGACGGCGAATCATGGATTGCTGACACAGACCTTGCTTTCACAGTTGACGGCGTTGTTAAAGGATTCCCAGTAGCAGTTGAAGGTTGGGGACTTGCTTACAACATGGAAATTTTAGATGCTGCTGGCGTAGACCCAGCTGATCTAACATCATTAGCAGCATACGAAACAGCATTTGCTGCAATCCAAGATTACTTTGATACAAACAGCATGGATGATTATGCAGTGTTGTCAATGGCAGCTGGAGATGGAATGACTTGGGTTACAGGTCTTCACAACTTCAATGGATATCTTTCAACTGGATTAGAGTATGATGATTCAAGCGTTATCGACGATTTGAATGCTGGTATTGCAAATGATGCAAGACTTGCACAATTGGCAGACTGGGTAGAATTATTATTCCAATATTCTGACCAAACAGTCTTACTCCAAGGAACTTATGATTCACAAGTTCAATTGTTCGACAGCGGACATGCAGCTTTTATTCACCAAGGCAACTGGATTGATCCTAACCTTGACGAAGCAGATTTCGAAATGGGATATGCTCCTCATGCCACTGTAAGTGGTACTGTAGACTCCATATTTGTTAGTGCACCTTCTTATTATGTTATCAATAAAGATTCTGATGACTTAGATTCTGCAAAACAATTCTTGGTAGACTTAGCTTCAACTGCAGCAGGACATGACTACATGGTTAACCAAGCTCATATGGTTCCAGCTTTCAAATCTGTAACCTTAACTCCAAGCACTCCATTATCAGCAGCTGTTGCTGAATGGATGGCAAGTGGACACATCTATGCATGGTGGCAAAATGATATGCCAAGTGGATTCGGAATGGAAACCGTTGGCCCAATCTACACACTTTATGCAGCAGGTGACATTACAAAAGCAGAATTCGTTGCTCAAATCAAAGCAGCAATCGAAGCATTAGGAGATTAATTCTCTTAGTCTCAATTAATCTCAAAAAAAAGGTTTGTCCTCGGACAAACCTTTTTACTTTGGTCTAATTTTAGCTTTAATCGAATATTGCATCGGAATTTTGTTTTTCCATTCCAAATGTTGGTATTGACTTGTATTGACCAATTCCATATTACCCACATTATAACAGATGGTGTCGAATTCATGGAGATAACAAACCTCGAGACCGGCATCAATTAAACTGTTGATAATTTCCGACAATGAATACATCCAATAATAAGCTTTCGCTTTTTTGGGAGATACCGCATATCCTCCAATCGTATCACTTTCATCTAGTTGTTTACCAAAATATGGATACTTGAATTTGAATTCCTTATTGGCAAACGCTTCCTCATCGAGCATCAAAAAGAAGGGATGAATTTCATTTAGATAGAAAAATCCGTCTTTATGAAGCAAGGACCGAATCGTTTCAGCCCATATTTTTAAATCTGGGAGCCACCCTAGTACTCCTTAGCTTGTAAATACGATATCGTAGTGTTCCTGGTGAATTTCTTTCAATTTCATGATATCCGATTCAATGAATCTCGCTTGATCAAACCCAAAATCTTGAGCAAGCTTTTTTGCATATAGGACATTGTCTGGTGCGATATCGACTCCGGTAATGATTGCACCACTTCTCGCTAAAGAGACAGTGTCCGCTCCCGTGTTACATTGGAGGTGTATTAGCGTTTTTCCCTTTAAATCTCCTAACTCTTCATGGATGATGGGGTTCAGAATCGAAGATTCGTTTTTTAATCGTTCTTTAAAATGTTCATAATGATCTTTCGCAAGGAGATTCCATGCCAATTTGTTTGAATCGACTTCATTCATTTTCCTTGACCCAATATGCCTTTCCGTCTTTTGTTCTTTCCATAAACTTGTAATCAATCAGGTCTCTTCTCAAGGAGACATAGTCAAAATATACATCGATTAAGATCTCGTTGACCTCTTTTTCTGAATAATGTATTCCTTTTTCAAAAAGTCTGGAAATATAGATTAATGCAAGATATTTCTTTTTCTGTTTGGATGGAATGATTTTCAGTCTTAATGGACCCACCGGTTCAAAATAACTCAAAAACACCTGTTCTAGTTCACTTTCAATGACTTCAAAAAACATAGGACCTCCTTACCACGGAAGTGGATTGTTTTTGATTTCCTTTTCATAAAGGTTGATGAATTGTTTTTTTAGTTCTTCAGGTAAATTAAATTCAGCGTAACTTAAGTTTTCATGCAAATGTTCCATCGAATGAATCCCTGGGATAAACGAAGTAATCTGATCAAAACTCTTGATAAATCCCAAAGCATATTTTGTTAAGTTTTTGTCTCTGGTAAACCAAATCAGTTTTTTGCATAAATCTGACCTGCGCTTTTTATCTTCAAAGAGCCAACGGTCTCTGATTCCAGTGAAGACGGTATATTGGTCATATTTTCCTGAGAGCCATCCTGAATCAAGTGGAACTTTCGCAATAATAGCAACGCCTTTGTCTTTAGCCTTGTTTAGCCATTCTTCCGGTATTTGATGAAAGACGTTGAACATGATTTCGATGACTGAAGAATCTGTATGCTCGAGTGTCATCTGAAGTTCTTCTATAGAATCGATACTGACACCATATGATCGAATCAAACCTAAATCCTTCATTTGTTTCATCACTTTGAAATGGTCTGTGAACCCCATTAATATGTTTTTTGCTGGATTATGCAAAATCAAACTGTCTAGGTAGTCGGTTTGAAGTCGGGATAAGCTGTCATGAATCGCCGCTTCTATCGAAGTGGATGAAAAATCAGTTCTCCCATCAGCGCGATGTCCGAATTTC
>Ga0268280_1000270_pt1 | contig 48127 bp, 39 predicted proteins | sample saktaG_9_FD_190139 | JGI IMG/M metagenome (GOLD analysis project Ga0268280, IMG submission 190139) | Saline water microbial communities from Sakinaw Lake, British Columbia, Canada - sak_2011_5_24_40m | ecosystem: Environmental > Aquatic > Non-marine Saline and Alkaline > Saline ...
TAAACGCCAGGCCAACCGCAAAGATGAGAAAAAAAGACGCGGTTTCATCGCCGCCATGCACGAACGATCCTCATTGCAGGCGCCGCGCCTAGTGAAAATGCTCGATTTGTCATCGGTGCGCCGCTGCCTGGATATCGGCGCCGGGTCAGGGGCTTACGCCATGGCCTTGGCACGAACCAAAAAATCACTGCGGGTAGTGGCTTTCGACCTGCCGGAAGTACTGCCGCTGACCCGGGAGTATGTGCGCCGGGAGAGACTGTTGCCGCGGATCGATTTCGTTCCCGGCGATTTCAATCGCGGCGGCTTCGGATCCGGATATGACCTGATCATGCTTTCAGCCATCGTGCACATGAACGATGCGCAACAGAACCGCCGCTTGATCGCCAGGGCGGCCGCAGCCCTGAATCGGGGCGGGCAGCTGGTCGTCCAGGATTTCATCATGGGGCCGGACCGGACCCGGCCTGGGTTAGGGGCCTTGTTCGCCCTGAACATGCTCGTGGCCACCGCCCATGGCGACAGTTACACCGCAGCGGAGATCGGCGGCTGGATGCGTGCGGCCGGACTGAAAAAGATTAAAAAAAAGGACACCCCTTTTGACGCGGCGCTGCTGATCGGCTGGAAAGAGTAACAGTTGCCTGCCAAGCCGTGGGCGCCCCCGGGGTGAATCACAAGAAGGAGAACCATGTCCAAGCTGTATTTTGTTGTCTTCATTGCCATTGTTTTGAGCGTCTACACTGCCATGCACGGGTTTGTCTACTGGCGCCTTGTCTCTGGATTGTCTTTGACAAGCGGACAGCGCCTGGCGTTGAAACTGCTCCTGGTCGCCGGCGCCCTGACCTTCATCGCCGCTGAATTCCTGAGCCGCCTGACAGCTGTATATCCTTTATTATATGCGGGTTCGCTGTGGTTGGGAGTCCTGGCCATCGCCCTGGCGGTTTTTCTGCTGGAACTGGCCTTTTCGCTACTTTTTCCTCAGCAGCGCCGGCTGCTGGTTCTGGCGGCCCTGGCCCTGGTTTTTATCATATCCGCCATTTCAGTGCTGAACGTGGCGCTCGGACCGGTCCTGCGCCAGGTGAAGATCCCGGTGCGCGGACTGGCCGCCGATCTGGAGGGATTCACCATCGTGCAGTTGTCCGACCTGCACCTGGGCAACCTGACTTCGACGCGGCAATTGCGCCGTATAGTGGAGCGCGTCAATGCTTTGAAGCCCGATCTGATCTGCGTGACCGGTGACGCTCTGGATGGGGACATCTGCCGGGATGAAGGCTATTGCAAAATTTTATGCGATCTGCAAGCCCGGCATGGAGTGGTGGCCGTCACCGGCAACCATGAATTTTATGCCGGGATCGACAAGTTCCTTGAACTGGCGCGGCGCAGCAACTGGCGGGTATTGCGCAATCAATCATGGATCATTGAGGGCAGGATCGCCGTCATCGGCTTGGAGGAGGATTCGGCCACACGCTTCAAGCTGCCGGGACCCGATCTGGAAGCGGCGCTGCGCCATGTGCCGACCGGCATTCCCAAAATTCTCCTCTATCACCGCCCGTCCAAATTCGCCGAGGCCGTGCAGCGCGGGATCGACCTGCAGCTGTCCGGCCATACCCACGCCGGGCAGATCCCGCCCATGGACCTGCTGGTCTGGCTGATCTACAAGTATCCCGCCGGGTTGTACAGGTTGGGGGAATCCTACATTTACACCAGCCCGGGAACCGGCACCTGGGGGCCGCCCATGCGCTTCCTGTCACGTTCGCAGATCGTTGAACTGGTGCTGGTGCGCTGAGTGGTTCCAGGCTGGGAATAGGGGACAAATCAACTGGAGGCAACATGAATTATACGCTTTTTGCCATCGCCTGCTACATCATCATGAGGGGGCTGCAGGTGCTTTTCATCGAGTACTCGCAGAAACTATGGTACAAGATCGTCATAAAGTCGGCAACCGTGGTCATGCTCTACGCGGCTTTGGCCAGCGTGATCGTTTGGTATGAAAAGATCAGTCTGCTCGGGTTCGACCCGAGCAAATGAAGCCCTGATCAGCTATTTTTAATTCCCAGGCTTTCCATCTTGTAGCGCAGGGTCGACTCGGAAATTCCCAGTTCCCTGGCCGTTCTGGTCTGCACGAAGTGATTTTTTTCCAAGGCTTTCCGGATCAGCCTATTTTCAATTCTCCGCATCCTTTCGGGCAGGGGAAGGGCATCGTCTCCGTTCTCAGCTTCGCCAGCTCTCCCTGCAGGCAGAGCGGGCAAATCCTCTTTGCTGATGTTTTCATTGCGGCTGAGGATCACCGCCCGTTCAATGACGTTTTCCAGTTCGCGGACGTTGCCGGGAAAACTGTATTTCATGAGTTCATTCAGCGCTTCCTTGGTCAAGCCGCGCAGAGGCTTGCGTTCTCTGGCGGCGAATTTTTTAAGGAAATGATCGGCAAGAAAGGGAATATCCTCCTTACGGCGGCGCAAAGAGGGCATGGGAATGGTGATGGTGTTGATGCGGAAAAAAAGATCCTCACGGAAAGTCCGCTGCCGGACCTCGTGGGCCAAATCTTTATGGGTGGCCGAGATCAGACGTATGTCGATCGCAATGGGTTTGTTGGAGCCGAGGCGGACGATTTCCCTTTCCTGAATCACGCGCAGGAGCTTGATTTGCGTTTCCATGGGCAGATCGCCGATCTCATCCAAGAATATCGTGCCGCCATTGGCTTCTTCGAACCTCCCGATCCTGCTTTTTTCGGCGCCGGTGAATGCCCCTTTTTCATGGCCGAACAGTTCGGCTTCGATAAGGGTGGCAGGCAGGGCGGCCAGGTTAACCTTGACGAATGGACCGTTCTTCCTGGTCGAAGCGTAATGGATGATGTTGGCCAGGACTTCTTTGCCGGAGCCGCTTTCGCCTCTGATCAGAACCGTCGCTTCTGAATCGGCAACGCGCATGGCCAGATTGATCGTTTCAGCCATTATTTCCGAACGATAAATGAAATTTTCGGAGGAAAATCGGCCTTGCAGTTTTTCCTGCAAGCGAACGTTTTCACGGGCCAGAAGTGTTTTTCCCATGGCCTCCTGGATCAGATGCAGCAGGATATCCAATTCAAAAGGTTTGGTGACGTAGTAGAAAACCCCCAATTTCAGCAGCCTGACCGCCAGGTCCACTTCCCCGAAAGCGGTCATGATGATGACCGGGATCATGGGGTTGATCTCTTTCAGTTTGAGAAAAACCTGCTCTCCATCCAGGCCCGGTAATTTGAAATCAAGGAGCACGACTTCCGGTGTGCGCGTCAGGAAGTGAGCAATGCCCTCTTCGCCGGTGGCGGAAATGCTCACCGCATACCCATTTTTGCTGAAGAACTTTTCCAGGGTGCGGGCTGCCCCTTCTTCGTCTTCAATGATCAGTAGGTGACTTTTAGAAACCATTTCTTGATTTTATCACAAAAAAATCCTGAATTCCGCACCGCGGCCTTCAGCACTTTCCACTTCGATGCGGCCGCCCAGTTGCAGCACCATCTTTTTTGTCAAAGCCAGCCCGATACCGCTGCCTTTCGCCTTGAATGTTACAAAGGGATCGAAAACATATTTCATATGTTCCTTGCTGATTCCCGGCCCATTGTCCTTGATGGAAAAAACGATTTTATCTTTTTGCGCGGCGACAACAATGTCAATGCGGCTGGCTCCGGCTTCGGCAGCATTATTGACCACGTTGGCGATGATCTGGGTCAGCAGGCTCCTGTCAGAGGTGATTTTCATTTCCGGTTCATGACGATTGATGATTTCAGGCCGCCTGGCCATTCCTGCCCAAACAGGATGCATGTCCGTAAAAAATTGCTGCAGATCGATTTCCTCCCGGCGCATAGAGATGGCCTGGCTTAAGGTGGAAAAACGCTCAATGATCTGTTGTATGCGCTTGATCTCCCTTTTGAGAGAGTGGCTGTGAAAAACGGCTTCCTGGTTGGCATGGTCGAGCAATGGTTCCAGCATCTGGTAACTGAGGTACAACGAGTTCAACGGGTTTCTGATTTCATGATTGATGCCGGCCGTGATCAGGGATATTTCCTGGAATTTATCCTTTTCTTCCTTCTGTTTTTGAATTTCCATCTCCTGGCGAAGCACCTGCCGATTAAAACTGGAGAGAAAGACGATGATGATCAGGATGATGGCCGCCTGCAGCATGGTCAGCAGGAGGAAGCTCTTCCTGGCAGAATTGCGGATTTCCCCGATCGCGGAAAAAAAATAGCCGATATGCGCGGTGTAGGGGACACCAGAACTGTCGCTCACGGCAGCCCCGGTTTCAATGATTTCTCCCAGAGGGGAAGCGAAGGTCCGGATGGCTTGAAAATCTTTTTCGAGCGGCAGGTAACCTTCGAATTTTGTCGCCGCGTGCAAAAGACGGCCGGAACGCTTGAGCGCGATATAGATCACCTGATCGTTGGCGAACAATTCATCCATGAAACGGATCAAGTGGATCTCCCCCTTTTCCAGGAGGGGCACGGCGGCTTTGCCCAAAACCTTCTCGATGGTTTTTCCTTCTGATACGGCCAATTCCATGGTGCGGGCCTCTACTGCCCGGCGATTGTTCAAATTAAGAATATAAAAAATTCCAATGCTGAAAATGCTCAAACCGAGAAGAATAGCGATGTATTTGGCGGTGATTCTCACCTAAGGATACCTACCTGCATGTTCACCGGTTTCATTTTTTTAAATAGCATAATCCAAACCAGTTGCATTGTAAAGGAGTTGTTGAAAATGCCGGCCACGGATATTTTTTGATAAATGACGTCTTTCAAGCCATTTTTTTGCATGCAGATCCACATTCACCGCAGGCAATGCAGTTGGCGGCATCGACGGCCGCTTCCCGGCCGCACTGCGGACGGATCGCCGCGGTCGGGCAGTGGGACAGGCAGAGATTGCATCCTGAGCAGGTTTGGTTCGGCTTCATTTTCAAGCGAAAGAACCCCAAGCTGTTGATGATCCCGGCTGCCGCCCCGAACGGGCAGATGTAACGACAAAAAGGGCGGAAAAAAAATAGCGATGAAAGCAGCACCACGGCGCCAAAGACCAGCAGGAAGGTCGATCCCCCCAGGTTGAACATGGCTTTGAAGGGATCGAGCTTTAAAAATAGTTTTTGCCGGTAAATGAGCGGCCAGAAGATGATCAGGATCAACAGCACATATTTGATCTTTTGCAGCCAGCGGTCGATCAGCGGTGGGACCTGCACGTGGAGGCCCGAGCGGAAAAGGAATTCTTGGACTGCTCCCTTGTGGCAGATCCAGCCGCAAAAAAGGTTGCCGAAAAGATAGATCACAAGAAAAACGAGCAATACCTGGATGGCCGCCTCGGCAACCCCCGCCCACCGGCCTAGCGCAGAAAAAAGGAAGATGTTCTGCATGGCCCCTTTGGTGCAGAGGCAGCTGCCTTCATAGAATCCAAAATAGGCGATCGATATGATCAGCAGAATGGAGCGCACCCATAAGAGACGCAGCCGTGCCGCCACTGCCGCCACAGCCAGTCCGCTGGCCAAGATCCAGACCTTGGCCGGAACGGCCGCCAATCCGTTGGTAGTGGCCTGGATGATCAGGGCTATGCTGAAAAGGACGGCGAGAACGATTGCCCCGATCTTTTTGGTCATGGACATTTTGCTTATAAAACCTTGAACTTCATGATTTCTTGGGATATCCCTTTTTTCTCGCATTCGCGTATGACCGTCAGAGTAGCCTTGCTGTTCTTGATGAGCACTTTCATTTTTAGCAAGTAGGAACCGGACCCCAGTGTCTGCCAAACGCCTTTTTCGATGATTTCCAGGCCGGAAGGCTTGAATTGGGTGTCTTTCAGCTCGATGACGCAACGGCGGTGTTCGTATTTGAGGGCGACCGTCACCGGTACCAGGTCGCCGATTCTTGGTTGGTTGTTGTCGGCCTTGATCTCAATGATGCAAGCTGAAAGAGAGTTAAGGCCAAACATGAGAAGCAGAGCGAAGCCAAAAAATAATTTTTTCATTTTATTCTCCTTTTAAAAGATAATGCGCATTTCAGCGGCGATCTGGCTGATGGTGCCGGTTGAACCGCTGGTCTTGGCGTAATTGATGAACAGCTGATATCGCTTGTTTTTGTCGATGGCGTAGCTGAAGCCGGCATCCCATTCGCGGCTGAAAATATCGCTGAGAAGACCGGAATCATTCTGATAGTATTGCAGATTGATCTCCAGTCTTTTTGCCAGGCGGGGCTGTATTTTTATGGTGCTTCCCCAGATACTGCCTTGGCGAACGCTGTAATGCATCCTTTCGCCGAAACTGGCATTGCCATAGAGGGGGGTGAAGAGTACGTTGCCGGCGGCCGAGCCGTAAAGGTGTTTCAGTTTCAATTCAAACATGCCGATGCCGTCAATGGGGAATCGGCGACCCAATTCCAGGAGATGGCCATAGGCGAATTCCCCGTCTCGGTCAAAACGTTGCCCGGAAACCTCGAACTGCAGTTTGAAATCCAACGGCAGCTTGAGCACACCATGGACACCCAGCTGCTGGAAATCGAACAGGTCGTCACGGGCAAAGCTTTTCATGTAGAGCAAACCCAGCGAATGACCGCCCGCTCGCCAAGTCAGGTCGGCAAAAAGCAGCTTGTCGTCGCCCCAGGATGAGTCTTTCAGGTTTTTCCAGCTGGACGTGTACTCGAAAAAATAGCAGCTCTGGCAGGAAAAGGCTTCACGGGCGACGGAACGGGCCAGGATCAAGGCTCCCATTTCGGCGTGCAGCGTATCCCCGGAATAGGCGATGCGCAGGCCGTCAAAAAAATCATCCAGGCCGAGGCCGAGTCCGACGGTCACTTCCTGACGTCCGCCGCTGAGGGTTAAACGGTCGAGTTTCCAGTCCAGCGACAGGCGTTTCAGCTTGAATGGGGAAACATCCGATGGAAATTGGCATTCGCTGTATTTTTTTTCCTTGTACTCACCCTGGGCGAAAAAAGAGAGCGCAGCGGTTTCATAGGCCAGGGCGGCAGCAAGGCCGAAAAACCAATAATTGCTGCCAGTCAGGTTGATCGCCGATGCGTGCAGCTCCGAGCCCCAGCTCAGTGCGGATCCGCCAATGGGGCTCAAGTTGGGAAAAAGTCGCGATGGGCATTCCTTGGCCAGGCCAGCCGTGGCGAGCAGCAAAAAAACAACGATCAATTCATTTTTTTTATTCATGGTTAAAAATGGATGGCTGAAACCGGGCAGCGCGGGATGCAGGCGGTGCATTGGCTACAGAACTGAGTATCAATGCTGGCCTGGTGGATCACGCCGTCAACGGCTGAGGCCGGGCAGACATCACGGCAGGCGCCGCAGGCGATACAGTGATCAGGATCGATTCGCGGCACGCTGCCGGGGCGGATGGCCCCGCGTCCGCATGCGGGCAAGCAGAGGTCGCAGCCGCTGCAGCGGCTGCGATCGATATGCGCTTCTGCTTTGCGGATGGCTCCATAGCGACAGGCATTGAGGCATAGGCCGCAACGGTCGCAAAGATTAGTGTCGATCCGAAATGATCCTTGGTGCTTGCTGATGGCGCCCCGCGGGCAGGCGGCAATACAGAGGCCGCATTTGCTGCAGCTGCTGGTGATGGAATAAACGGCCGGATCAAGGGTTATTGCTTTTTCAGGGCAGGAGTCGAGGCATTGGCCGCAACCGTTGCAATTCGCTGAAATCACCGAAAAACCGGGACTCGAGGCAATGAGTGCCTCTTCCGGGCACGCAGCCAGGCAGCGGCCGCATCCCGTGCAGTCTTCCGGGCGGACAGTGAAGCTGCTTTTTTCGGGTAGGATAATGGCTCCGAAAGAACAAGCGGCAAGACAAGCGCCGCAGCCAGTGCAATTGGTGTCTATCGCCAATATCCGTTTCAGATCGCTGCGGCTGCATGAAAAGGTCAGTGCCATTGAAGATAAAGTAATGAGCCGGACGAATTCCAAGCGTTTCATCCGCACTCCAGATCATCTGCTCTTCGTTTGTCCATTTTTTCCTCTATTGGATTTGGATATTTAGAAAGCAATTGCAATGCCAAGTTGCCGAAGATTTCTTATGATTATCCAGGAATCCTTTACAGTTGGACTTTCAGATATTATTTTTAGTTTTTGTAAAATGAATTACATATAATCCAAATGAGCCGTGCCGCAAGTTTTAACGAAATCAGCGGTTTTCCGCGCTGCTTTCAATATTTATTCTGGAGTCAGAAGAATGAATGCCAGTTGCCCTAACAGTGATCCCGTCATCTTTTACCTCGTCCCCCTGGTCCCTTACGGTTCCCACGCCTTCCCGGCTGGCCTCTCTGGCTCCACAAGGGAAAACCTTTGCTGTCACGTAGGGCGATCCTTTCGCCCTTTATGGAAATTTCCTGGGCGATCAGGTAAAGTGTGTCATCGGAGGTCTGCAGCAGGGCCCCATGGATGCGTATCTTCATACCCACGGCGATATCGGTGGCAAAGAACCACTGCGGGCATACTTCGATCCGGAACAGGCGCTGGTCGTCGCTCAAAATGGAGAGCATCAAGAATTCGGACTTTTTTCCGTACACCTCTTCATAGCCGATGCTTTGCACCTCTCCTTGAATGTCAGTCAGTTTTTTGTGGTCGAAATAATGGAAGGATGGGGTTTGGGCCAGAAGGGATAGATGGGTCAGCAAAAGGATAAAGCTGAAAAATATTTTATTTCTGTTCATTTACATCACATAATCCAAACCAGTTGAAATTGTATAGAAACCGTAGCGGAAATACAAATCGTTGGAAAGGTTTTTCCGGTAACTCCCGGTAACGTAGAAACCGAAGTGGCCGAATGATTTTGCTATTTGCAAATTGATCTGGGATAATTTGTCAGAGCGGAACACCTGCGGTTGGATCAGATAACCATCAAGATCCAAAGCGTCAATACCTTGGTACTGTTTTGAGAAATATAAAAAATCCAAAGCGATCTCCAGACCAAGTATGGCTTCGGTTTTAATCCCTAGAGAAATCCTTGCCCCCTGCCAAAAAAAATCTTCATCCATTTGCTCGAGGGCCCATTCAGAAGCGCCGATTGCCTGCATCCCCTGCAGCAGGGTTTGGTTCTTCCTGAAAAGGAACTCAGCGGTTATTCCGGTTTGAAACCCCAAGCCCTGGGCCACCCGGAAAATAAAATAAGGTTGGGGAATGGCAAGATCAATGGTGGACAAAACCACTGAGGTTTGCGTTAGCGGCTGGTTGGGGGGTGGCTGTGGAGGAATCGGCGCAACGTGATCGGGATTGCTGCGCCGATAGCGGGGTTCTGCGCTTGCGGCAGAAGTAAAAAATTCTTCCGCTGGTAAAGAGTCCCCAGTGGTGGTTGTTATCTCGGTGACGATATGGGGGAAAAGTAGATAGTTCATGCCCAGGGTGAGCCGGATCGTGGTCTGGGTTTTAAAAAACGTGCTCATTTCCCAGAATGCCGCCAAACGAAGGCGGTCATAGGAATCTTCGTGCAAATAATTACTGTGGCGGATATTTAAACCGAAACGGCTGAAAAGATGATCGGAAAAAATATGCTTCATGCCGATGGCAAGACTCGAAATGGTGGTATTCAAGTACGACATGTCGCCCTTGAACGCAGTCAGGCTGAAATCCGGTGAAAAGAAAATGGAACTGCGCGATGAGATCACCTTGAAGAAATTGAAACCTCCGGAGATCATGGATGAATTCAGATAATCGTTGCTTAAATAGATTTTGCTATTTGCATTCAAGAAAAAGTTAAAAAGTCTGGTGTTGAAATTAAATCCCAGCCCCGGGGAAAAAGTGGCATCGCCGATTTTAGAAGCATCCCAAAAAATATTGTTGGAATAATTAAAATCCAAGTATGGCACCAGGGTGATTTTCTTTTCGGCCGCAGGGGAAATTGCGCTACATATTAAAATTGTCCACAGGGAGAGCCAAAATCTCCCTGTGTTCTTCCAGCACGTTTGATTTTTAAGCATTTAGTGTTTGCGGTTGGATCTCCGGTTGCTGCCCTGGTTGGCGTTCGGGGCACCCTGGTTACAGAAAGACGGAACTTTGCTGTTGGCCCAGTTGTTGTTCCAGAGATAATTGTAACTGAAATTAAAATTATTTGAACCGCCGCGATTCTGGGTATTGGCATTCTGGTGATTGTAGCTATACTTGTTCATGTAACCCGATCCGTCCTCGGGACGAACCCAGTCCGGGTCGAGACAGTTGGGTATGCCGTCGTTGTCCGCATCTCGGGCCAGATCGTTGATGCCGTCGCAGTTTTCATCGATGAAGCCGAATCGCTGGACCAATTCCTTCTGGGAAATGCTTGGCGCCGGCGCGGCCACTTTCTCCTTTTCGTCGGCAAAGGCAATGGCCGCAACCGCGATCACTGCCAAGGTCAGAATATAAAATTTGACTTTTTTCATGTCAGCCTCCTTTGCTGGTGTCTGAAAAGGGAATGCATTTGGCGTGCCAAATAAAAAATGAGTATTATAGCTGTTTTACGGCTGCTGCCCACGATTTGCTTCGCAAGTTTTTGTGGATTCTCGTAAATTTCCGTGAAAAGAGAACTTTTTTGGACGCATGATTTTGCTTTTTTATATTTTAATATTATATCAAAATTTACTTAAAAAAAGTTAATCCTCCGATTATTCTCCGATTTTAAAAATCAAGGCAATAAAAAACTATTTTTCTGCCGGGCCGAGTTTGGCCCGGGCTTCCGCGATCAGGCGGTCGACACGCTGTTTATCGCTTGCGGGAATTTTGTGATAAAATTTTTCACGGTAATTCATAAAACAATCCAGGGCTTCGCCGAAACGGCCTTCCTCGAGCAGGGTGATGCCCAGGTTGATGAGCGCCAGGTCGAAATCGGGTTTGATGGCCAGGGCATTCCGCCAGCTGGCGATGGCCTCGTCATTGCGGCCGGTCTTCCTATATAAGATTCCCAGGCCGTTGCAGGCGGAAAACAACCGGGGATCGATCTCCAGGGCTTTTTTAAAATTGCGCTCGGCCTGAACAAGCTCCTGCTCCTTGCGGCTGCGCAAAAAAAGCGCCAGATGCACGCCGCCGATGTTGTTGTACACGGAGGCGTTGTTGCGGTCCAGCTCCAGGGCGCGACCGTAACTCTGCAAGGCCTTGGTGAAATCTCCGCCCTGGTAATAGGCGATGCCGAGAAAATTGAATTTTTCCGGATCGAAATCCTCCTTGCGGATGCAAAGTTCAAGGATGGGAATGGCCCGCTGCCAGCTGCCGCTGTCGGCCAGCACGATCCCCAGTTTGGCCAGCAGGAGGGTATTGTCCGGGTTTTTCTCCAACCCCTGCTCCAAAACCTTGATGGCCGCACTGCTTTTCCCCATTTCCTTGTACATGGATGCCAGATGCGTGTAGGCCAGGATGAAGCTCGGGCTGGCCGAGATCACCTCTTGAATCGTCTTTTCGGCGCCGGGAAAATCCGCGGATTGGAATTGGGCGACGCCGTCAAGCAGTTTGCTTTGCAGCGGCAGCAGGGTTTTCAGATCGTCCTGTGCCGTGTATTGCTTTTTCCGCTGCCCGGACCGGTTTTCGGAAATGTAGCCCAGAGATTTCAGCCGTTTTTGCGTTTCCGGATCCAAACGATCTTCGCGGCCGGCGGCCAGCGGATTTTTCAGTTTTCGCATCAGCCGGTTCAGGGTGTCTTTCAATGGTCCTATCTTGCTGCTGGCGGCCAGGTTGCGCTCTTCATCCATATCGTTTTCCAGGTCGTATACTTCCTTGATCGGCAGGTCGATGAATTTTGTATTGCCGGAAATTAAGCCGCGCAGGGGCGCCCAATCGCGGTTCAGATAGGCGGTCATGGATTCAAAATAAATTTCCTGGCTTTTGCGGTTGCCGCCGGCCAGAATTTCAAGCAGGGATTCACCCTGCAATTTGGGCGGGATTTTCAAATTCAGTGCGTCGCAGACGGTCGGGAAAATGTCCGTATGACAAACGTTTTTGGCGAACGTTTGCGGTTTGCGTCCGGGAATATGAATGAACAGGGGGACATGAATGGTGTTATTGTAGGCAAAATATGAGTGGGTATCTTCTCCCTTTTCGCCCAGGGCTTCGCCATGATCGGCGGTCAGAATGACCATGGTCTTTTCCAGCAGGTGCTTTTTTCGCAAAAAATCGAAAAGAACGCCCAACTGGGCGTCCACGTAGGCCACTTCACCGGAATAAGGGTCGGCCGCGTATGTTTCCTTGAAAGGGGAGGGCGGCAGATAGGGCTGATGGGGATCGAACAGGTGTATCCAGCCGAACCATTTCTGAGTCTGCTTGCCGATCCAGGCCATGGCCGGGGCGATCACTTTTTCCGCCGGCCGCTCCACGAAGAAAAACTCACGCTCGTTGCGGGTGCCGTAGAAATCGTCATATAGGTCAAAACCCTGATCCAGGCCGAAACGGGAATCCAGGGGAAAGGCGCCTATAAAGGCGGCGGTGCGATAGCCAAAACGCCTCAGGTATTGAGGGAGGGTCAGAAAACTTTTGTCCAGTTTGAAGCCAATGTTGTCACTGACGCCATGGAAAAGGGGAGTGGCTCCGGTCAGGATATTGATATGAGCGGGCAGGGTGACCGGGTTGTGCGAGAAAGCCCGGGTGAAGACGAGCGATCTTTTTGCCAGGGCATCCAGGTTCGGGGTCTTGACATGGCGGGGATCCAGGATGCCGACCCGGTCGTAGCGCAGGGTATCGATGGTGATGAGGAGCACGTTGAAATGCTGGGCCGGGGTTGCGGCCGCGCCGGAATAAAAAAGGGGAAGCGCCATGATCAAGATCAATAAATGTATTTGCTTCAGACGCATGCGTGTTTCTGATTACCTCCAATAACAATTATACCACCTGCGGGAGTGGAACTTCAACGGGTCGCCCCTGCCGGGCTCTGCAGAACGTTTCAGAACTCTACCTCGGCGTACCAGCCCTTGGAAACGATCTTGGTATTGGCCGGCAGCGAGAGCCTCTGCAGTGTGTCGATGATCTCTTTTCCCCTCTTGTCGCTGGCCAGGCGTGGCACCCCGTACAGGGGCCCCTCGTCATCGATAGTGAAAGGGATGAGCTCGATGCGCTTGAGCGTTTCTTTGTTGATGGTCAGGCGCAGCATGACGCCCTCGAAGATCTGGGGCGGGTCGCGGCGGTCCCACACGGAGACGTTCGTCGGCCGCGCGATCTCGCCGTCCCGCTGGTGGATCAGGTCGATCGGGATCTGGTCCGGAGTGCGGTATTGGTAAATGAAGTTGCTCAGGCTGAAGAAGATGGGCTTGCCCTTGTAAAATTCGATCGCGCGCAGGACATGCGGCCCGCTGCCGATCACCATGTCGGCGCCGGCGTCGATAGCCCGGCGATACATGATCTGGTCGTTCGCAGGCGTCGTGTCCTGGATGCCATAGGCGCGGTGGTGGCTGAGGTCGTGGTTATGGAGGGCGACTATGACGATGTCGTTGTGCCGCTTGGCCATCACGATGTCGTCCTCCATCCGACTCACGTCATCGGCGAGCAACCCCTCGACCGTCTCGACCTTACCCTCAGCCCCGGCGACCAGGATCTCCGCCGGGTCGATGGTGGCCAGGCCGGGGGCGCCGGCTTCGCGGCTACGGTACTTCATGGTCCAGTAACGCATGTATGAGAGCGTCGCGAACCTTGTTTTTTGACTCTGTACCTTCATTGTCCCCGGCTCGTGCGCCGCTGCTAGTGTCAGGCCGGCGCCGGCATGGGTGATGCCGGCATGATCCAGAGCCCGTAGGCAATCTGCGAGTCCCTCCGGCCCGAAGTCCAGGGCATGGTTGTTGGCCATGCTCACCAGGTTGATGCCGATGGCGGCAACTTCCCAGGCAAACTTCGTAGGCGTCCGGAAATTGTAGAACGGCCGTTGAAATTCGGGGTGATCATTGATGGAGAATTCAAGATTGCCGTAGGCGATATCCGCCTCCTGCATGATGCGCAGGAGTTGCCGGTGGTCCGACTCGCTCAGGCGGCTGATCTGGGCATTGAAAATCATATCACCGACACAAGTGATGATGATATCCCCCGGCTCTTCCTGGAGAAGACGCGAGATTCTCGCCTCCCAGTCTATCTTGGCAACCGGCTCCAGAGGCCGGATGCGCCGGTTGTAGACGGATTGGCTCTGGTCCCAGATCAGTTTATTTTCCTCGGTCTTTGTCTTCGCAACGGGAACCGTAGCGCCAAGTAGAAGGCTGACGTTCAACAAAGAACAAAGCACGATCTTTTTAAATCCAACTCCATTGATTGTAATCATTGTTAACCCTCCATTGTTTACCATCAATCGAACTTGTAATATTTTCAATTTTCGCCAGTAGAGCGACTAGTTGCTGGCGTCATTTCATTTTATCATAAATAAAGTAAAAGAAAAGTTTTTTTCACTATTGACTTTTGAAAATATTTATTCTATTACTATTACAATGAACGCTGTCAATTGCTTTTTTTGTGACAAAAAAAATACTGATATAAAAAAATTTAAAGGGAGGAATGAATGAAAAAATGGATTTTTCTGTTTTGTGCATTGTTTTTCTTTGTAGGAGGACTTTCGGCCCAGCAGGCAACGGGTGACATCTATGGCTCCGTGGTCCTGCCCGACGGCTCGGCCATCCCCGGAGTGGCGGTGACCCTGACCGCCGACGTACTGGGCACGCAAACCACGGTGACCTCGGGCGAAGGCAATTTTCGCTTTTTGCGCCTGCTCCCCGGCAATTATGAGCTGAAGTTTGAGCTGGATGGTTTCAAGACCGTCATCCGCAAGGGCATCCGCCTTTACGCCGGCAAGAACGCCACCCTGACCATCCCCATGGAAACGACCACCATCAAGGAAGAGATCGTGGTCACGGGCAAGGCCAACGTGGTCGATACGCGGCGCACTTCCGTGGGCATGAACGTCACCAAGGAAGCTCTGCAGTCACTGCCCAGCGCCCGCAACCCCTGGACGGTGATCAGCATGGCCCCGGGTGTCATGAACGACGCGGCCGATGTCGGCGGTTCCGAATCCGGTCAGCAGTCGCACCCCACCGCCGGCGGCAGCAGCTACGGCGACACAGAATGGAGTGTAGACGGCATCGATACCAGCTCCCTGGCCACTGTCGGCACAGCTACTTCTTACCTCGACGTGAACAACTTCGAGGAACTGCAGGTCACCACCGGCGCCACGGACATCACGGCCCAGACCGGCGGCGTGCAGATCAATTTCGTCTCCAAGCGCGGCGGCAACCGCATTGCCGGCGACTTTCACCTCTATGTCGAGGACGGTGCCTGGGAAATGAAGCAGGACGCCCCCGATCCGGCCCCGATCAGCAATTACGTCACGCCGGGCATCAACCGCCTCTACCAGTACGGCGCCAGCCTGGGCGGCCCGATCAAAAAAGACAAGCTGTGGTGGTTCGGGGCTTATAGCATCCAGGATATCCATGCCCGATCGATGAACAGCGAAGAAGCCGCCATCTTGCTGAACCACGGCTACACCAAACTCAACGCCCAGTTCGGCAATACTTCGGCTGAATTCCACCTTTCCTTCGACAACAAGCTGTACAGCGGCCGCCCGCGTTACACACAGGCCGAGCAGACCAGTGAATCCCTTCGCGACCAGTCCGGCCCCAACTACTACTGGTTCGGCAGCCTGCAGCAGATCTTGGGCAACCTGATGCTGAACGCCAAGATCGGCTTTGTCAACAACGCCTACATCCTGGATCCGCGCGGCTCCGATCGCGACCCGGTCAGCGGCCACGAGGTGGGCAACGAGCGCGTGCGCTACTCCAGCAGGAATCTCATCCGCCAGAGCGGTTCCGATACCGATTGGATGACCGACACCACCCAGCTGGACGCCCAGCTCGAAGGCAACCTTTTCGTGGAAAACCTGCTGGGCGGCGACCATGAACTCCGTTTCGGCGTCGAGTACAATAACGCCAACAACGTCTCCGAAACCCTCATCCCCAACCAGCGCACGCTATACATAAAGTGGTACGGCGATTTCGCCTCCTCGTACGGACTGTGGCTGACCCCGGACAACAAGATCGACCTGTTCTTCAAGAGGATCTCGGGATATATCTCGGATACGGCGACCTTCAAGCGCCTGACCCTGAACCTCGGCCTGCGCTACGACCTGCAGGCGGCTCGCATCAACAAGACCGAGCTGCCCGGCTACACCTGGGTGGACAAGATCGACCCGGCGCGCAACGGCCTCCAGCTCTTTCCGGAATGGCTTGGCCCGCTGACCATCCAGGAATACAACGTCCCCAGTTTAAAGACCTTTTCGCCGCGCTTTTCCCTGAGCTATGATTTCACGGGCGATGGCAAGAACGTACTCAAGTTCTCGGCGGCCCGCTATGGATCACGCGTGGGCATGGATATCGCCTACCCCCATATGCCGTACCGTGAGATCGACGTCTATTGGTACGATGACGGCGACGGCATCCCCACCTACAACGAACTCGATTCCTACTACGGCTTCAACTACGCCTACGCCAACTACTGCACCAATATCGACTACAGCACCGGCCGCGTCAACGCACTCTACGACGACAACTACAGTTCGCCGCTGCTGGATGAATTGACATTGAGTTTTGAAAAGGAACTGGCTGAAGACCTGGCAGTTTCCCTCACCGGCTTCTACAAAAAGCAGCACAACCTGAGGCGTGAGATCGGCATCATGGACGAAGCCGGCACGCCCGAGACCAAGGCCAACTGGTACAAGGCCGGAACCGATACGGTGAACGGCAAGTCGATCGAATACTGGAACCGCTACCAGGTCCCGGTGGGCACCTACTTCACCAACTACAAAAAGAACTACAACCGCTACATGGCAATTCAGTTCGGCCTGACCAAGAAATTCTCCGACAAATGGATGGCCGACGCCTCGTTCATGCTATCGGACTGGAAGCAGTTTCAATTCGAGGAAGAAACCTTCAATATGACCAATTTCGATTACTGGAACGGCGCCCCCTACGCCCCGCGCTCGGTCCGTGAGTCGGGTGATGTGTACTTGAATTCGCGCTGGCAGTTCAAGCTGTCGGGCTTGTACCAGCTGCCCTGGAACATCAACATTTCGGTCGCTATGACCGCCCAGGAAGGCTATGTCATTGGCTATTATCAGGGATCCGCAAGCAGAATCAGGGGTGGGTCTTATTTTGACCTGTATGAGCCTGACAAGAAGTTCGGCGACGATCGCCTGAAGAATTTCTGGACCCTGAACCTGGGATTGGAGAAAAAATTCCCGATCGGTTCCAATGGCCTCTCCACGGCGACCATCTTCGTCGACGCCTACAACCTGACCAACAACGATACGACGCTGGCCAAGGACGCGGCATTCGACTCGGCAACGTTCGACAGGATCACGCGCAAGCTCAACCCGGGTATCTTTCAGTTCGGGTTTCGCCTGAATTTCTAAGTTTTTGACAAGTACGTTTCCGCTTCCCTATAGCGGAAATATTGTTTGCTGCGATCATTGAGGTCCCTTCCCGGCTGGGTCCGGGAAGGGACTTTTTATCGGAAATTTATGGTGAGTTTGTGTTATTGTTGAAGCGATCCGAATATAAAGATGAAGTAAAAGGGCGGACAGTGAAAACAAATTTGCGCGAAGAAATCAAAAAAGGCATGGGAGATTTTTCCCGGACCCAGAAACGTCTGGCGAATTTTCTCCTTGACAACTGGTCGGAGATCCCGCTGCTGTCCATTGCGGCCATAGCCAAAAAATCGGGGGTCAGCATGGCTTCCATCACCCGCTTGACCCGGAAATTGTCCTGCAAGGGCTTCTATGATTTCAAGAACCAAATTAAAAGCGAGCACATGCACGACATTATCAATCCTGTGGAGCGGTTCTTTTCCATCAAAAGCGACCTGAGCGGCAAAAAGTCCCTGATCAAAGCAGCCCGCCAGGATGTCAAAAACATCAACCGGCTGCTGGCCGGTGTCAGCGAAGAAACATTTTTAAAACTTGCGGAATGGATCGAAAAAGCGCCACGGGTTTTCACCTACGGCGTGGGCATTTCTTCCATTTTTTCCGACCTGGCCGCCTACACCTTCAACCAGATCCAGAAAGAGACCCACAGCCTGGATGAGGGGCATACTCCGGTGGAGGAGAAAATTCTGGCCCTTAACCAGGATGATATCATTATTTTTTTCTCTTTCTTCCCCTATTCGAAGTGCACGGTCGAATTCGCCCGCCTGGCCCACCGTAACGGATTGAAATTCGTGGTTTTTTCCGACAATGAATTTTCGCCTTTATTTGAAATCGCGTCATTGTTGTTGAAGATACCCCGTGAAAACATCCTCTTCACCACATCCATTTCGGCCATGGCGGTGCTGCTGAACGCCGTCGCCACCGAGATCGCCATGAAAAAAAAGGATGTTCTTGCCCAGGAACTGAAGGAGCAGGAGCGCCAGTTGCGCATGTTCTATGTATGAAGCAAGACCTCATGCGAGGACGTCATGAAACAAAAAAGGTTGCTGGAAATATTATTGTCGTTAATAAAAATCGAGGCATTGTCACAACATGAAAAACCTGTCGCCGATCACATCCTTGATTTTTTGCATGCTTTAAATTTAAAACCTTATTTCGACAAATCAAGCATCCAAACGGGAAGCGATACCGGAAACCTGATATGCAAGGTAGGCAGTGGCGGGGATTTCATGCTTTTGGCGCACATGGATACGGCCCAACCGACGGTTGGGGTCAATCCGCAGATACTGGCCGACCGGATCACTTCTGACGGAACGACCGTTTTAGGGATCGATAACCGGGTAGGTATCGCAGTGATCCTTTATGCGCTGGAAAAAGTCTTGCTGGAAAAAAATGTCATTAAAGATTTCACTGTCTGTTTTACCACTTGCGAGGAGTCGACATTGGCTGGTTCATTGAACCTGGAAATTGCTGATCGTATAAAAAAATGTTTTATTTTTGATTCTTCCTTACGCCCGGGTGCTTTTATCTATTCAAGCTGCGGAGCAAAAAAATTTACTGTTACCATAAAAGGGCTCGCCGCCCACTCCGGTCTGGCTCCTGAAAAAGGCATCAATTCGATCGCCATTGCAGCCTGCGCGCTCAGCCAGATCAGGCAGGGGAGAATTGGCGACAAAACAACCGTCAATATCGGCACCATAAGCGGCGGATCGGCTGTCAATGTGGTTCCTGAAAAAACGCTATTGACGGGCGAAGTGAGGTCGGCGGAACTGGGCATGGTGGATGAGGTGATCGCGGGCATCAAAACAATATTTTTAAAAGAAAGCGCCACCCGCGGGGCCAGGCTGGAATTCAAGGATGAATGGGATTTTAAACCCTACAACATCACTCCGGAGACCGAAATATACAATGATGTTTTAACGGTCATTGGAAAAGTAGGGCTTACTCCCGTCCCGGTAGCTTCTCTGGCCGGCAGCGATGCAAATTCGTTGAACGGCAGGGGAATCCAGGCGATTAACCTTGGCATCGGGGCGCAGAATCCCCATGCCAATGATGAATTCATCTTTACGGCCGATTTGATTAAAGTTTCCGAAATAGCCCTGGAATTGATGAAGAAGCAAAGATCATGATCACACACGATCTTGTTGCGGGCGACCGGTTTACCATACTCATGTGTGTTTTGATTTTTGGAAAAGCGGCAAGATAAAAATGAAAACGAAAAAGTAATTTAATACCCAGGTTATGATCTATGTCATAGTCATTGCCATCGCGATCCATACATGATTGTTAGCGGGCGGCGAGTATAAAAGGACGGTCATCGACGGCCGAACCCAGATAACCTCCGGACCAGTGGTCAGGTGGTTGAAATTTCGGTTCGATTGCATTATAATTTCCCCAGGTTTTTTTAAGCTGACAAGGGATAAGAGGTAAGATAATGAAACAAAAGTTGTCGCTGCTCTTTTTGTTGGCAACAAGCGCGCTGCTACTGGCCGGCAAGGTCCTGGTTGTCAAGGTCCTGCGCTCGAACCTGCTGGCCAAGCCAGATTTTCTTTCCGCGAGCCTGGCGCCTATGCAAAAAGGAGCAAAACTGGAGCTGATTGAAATGCAGGGGAACTGGTATTTGGTGCGCAATGCCGTTGGCTTGAAAGGGTATGTGCATCAAACGGCAGTTGCCGAAAGCAAAACGAATCTGAGCGGTATCATTCCTGGGAAAAAGGGAGCAAGCGAAGAGGAGTTGGCCTTGGCCGCCAAGGGTTTCAACGAAGGCAACGAGAAAAAATTGCGCGGCAGCAAGGGCTACAACTTTGCCGACGTGGATTGGGTAATGGACTGGAATATCGCCAATACGGCACTGGCCGCTTTCATCCGTGAAGGGAAACTGAAATGAAAAAATTACTATTGATTTGCCTGTGCTTTTTTCTGCTCTCCTGGAAACCGCCCATCAATTTGAGCAAGTTGAGCAAGGCCAAAAAAGGCCTGGAGCTGGTTTCCGGGGCGGCCCATAAGATCAGCGAAGAAGAAGAATATTATATCGGCAGGGCCGTGACGGCCAACATTCTGAGCCAATATCCGTTGTGGAAAAACAGCGAGGTCACCCGCTACCTGAACCTGATCGGCAAGGTCTTGGCGCTGAAAAGCGCTCGGCCCGAGATTTTCGCAGGCTATCATTTCTGCCTGCTGGACAGTGACGAGCCCAACGCTTTTTCAGCCCCGGGCGGGATCATCCTCCTTACCCGCGGCATCGTTGCTATGGCCGAAAATGAAGACGAACTGGCCGCGATCCTGGCCCATGAGATTCAGCATGTGGTGGCCAAGGATCCGCTGAAGGCGATCAAATCGCAGCGGCTGAAAGCGCTGGGCACCTTTGCCGCCGGTGAAGCGATCGGCTCCAGTGACCAGGTGCTCAATATTTTCCAGGATTCGATCATGGATATCAGTGGCACATTGTTGCAGAAGGGTTATTCCCGCAAGCAGGAAAAAAACGCCGACCTTGGGGCAATTGAACTGCTGAAGGCGGCCGGGTACGACCCCCAAGCCCTGCTGGCCATGCTGCAAAAGGTAAAAGCGATTGAAAAAAAGAAGGCTAAAGCGTTTTCAGCCCATCCCTCGGCATCCAAGCGCATTGCCTATGTTGAGGATAATCTCGATCAAGGCTCTGTCAAAAGCGGCAAAAGTTCGAGGCTGCCCAGGTTCAATCGGTTCGTTTCGCGGCCCAAAAATTGAAACGGTTCCTGGTTTCGACCGCGCTCATCTTCGCCTGCACCTTCGTCCTGGGAAATCTCGTCTCCAGCCTTTTCGAAAAAAAAGTCTATGACCAGAAAGTTCGCTTTTTCAGTCGTCCTTGCTCCGCCGCGGTCATCCTGGTAGAGATCGACCAGGAAAGCATCGATTTCTACAACCTGAATTTCCTGACCCCCTGGCCCTGGCCGCGCAGCTATTACGCCCGGGCCATCGATTTCCTGACCGCCGCCGGAGCCAGAGCCGTGGCCATCGACATGATATTCAGCGAACCCAGCCTTTACGGCGGCGAGGACGAATGGCTGGCCGCATCCATGAAAAAATCGGGCCGGGCCTTCATGCCGCTGTTTTTTTTGGGCCAGCAAGGGCCGGCCGAAGATCTCGATGGATTTGTCTTGGCAACGGTTCCGGCCCTCTCCCGCCTGCCGATCAGGGAAGGGAAGGTTCTCCAGCCGCTGCCGAGCCTGCGCGCCGCCCTGCGCGGCGCCGGTAACGCACAGGCCGCGCCCGACCGCGACCGCATCTACCGCCGTTTGCAGCATTTCGTAGTTCACGGCGGACGTGTTTATCCATCCTTTTCGCTTGCTTTGGCCTTGTTCGCCGACCCGCGCCTGTCGCTGGCGGAAATACCTTTTGCCGCGGATGGCGGCCTGAACCTGAAGTTCTATCAGCCTAAAAGCTTCCGACGCTACAGCATATCCGAACTAATCCAATCCCAGGTGCGCCTGGAAGCGGGAGAAACCCCCAGCTTGGATATGGCAGCGTTCAAAGACCAAATCGTCGTCATCGGCGCGACCGCCCAGGCTCTTCTCGACAACCGTTCCACTCCGGTCAATGCTATCGGTTCCGGCTTCGAACTTCATGCCACCGCCTTGAGCAATCTTCTCGAGCGCGATTTCATGCGTGTACTCGACCCTCGGCTGCAATGGCTGCTGGTAATGGTGGCCATTCTCCTGCTGAATTTTTTTCTATCCCGGATCAAGGCTATTCAAATGCAACTTCTGGCAGCGCTGGGGGTCGTGCTGCTGGCCCTGGCCGGGAACCTGCTCCTATTTTTTTCAGGCTTTGATCTCGATTTCATTCCCTTGTTCATCGGCCTGGTCACCTGCAGCGGCTACGATGCCTATAACCGCTACCAGCGCGTCCGCCGCGAAAAAAAGTTTATCCAGAACGCCTTCAAAAACTACCTGTCCGATTCCCTGCTGGCTGAAATCATGAAAAACCCGCGCGGCCTCAACCTGGGCGGCGAAAAAAAACTTGTTACCATATTTTTTTCCGACCTGGCCGGCTTCACCACCCTGGCTGAAGCACTGTCGCCCGAAGAAGTGGTCAATATCCTGAATATTTACTTGGAGCGCATGACCTCGGTAATCATGGAAAACGGCGGCTTTGTAAACAAGTTCGCAGGCGACGCCATAATGGCATTCTGGGGCGCGCCTCTGGCCTCCGACGACCAGGCGATCCAGGCCATGGGCGCCGCCCGGCGCTGCCGGGAAGAGCTGTCGGAACTGAATCTGGATTTCGAAAAAAAAGGCCTGCCGCAACTGGGCATGCGCATCGGCATCAACAGCGGCGAGGTCATCGTCGGCAATATCGGTTCGCGAAAACGTTTTGAATACACGGTTATCGGCGACGCCGTCAACCTGGCCTCGCGCCTGGAGGGGATCAACAAGCAATATAAAACTGCGGTGATCTGCGGCTCCATGTCCGCAGGCATGGCTGCCGAGCGCATGGTCCTGCGCCAACTCGACCGTGTTCGCGTCAAGGGGAAAAAGATTCCCGAGGAAATCTATGAGGTGGTTGGCGAAAAATCCCGGGCGGCAGCGGCAGAGGTCGGGGGGCTGGCCCGTTTCGACAAAGGTCTGAAATTGTATTTTAGCGGAGATTTCGCGGCAGCCCTGGAGATTTTCACTGCTGCCCCCGACGATCCCCCTGCGCAAGTCTTTGTTCAACGCTGCCAATACCTGCTGGACAATCCGCCGGACAGTTGGGACGGTGTCTGGACGTTCACGGAGAAATAAGAGGCAGCGATAAATTCCAAATCTCAAGCACCAAGCACCAAACAAGCATCAAGCTCCAATGACCAAATGACCAAAACGAAGAGAATGAACTTGAAAGGGCTTTCGTTTGGGTCATTGGAATTTGGAACTTGGAATTTATTTGAGATTTGGTGCTTGTGATTTGGTATTTAAGGGTGCGATGACCATTGTGCTCCAGCGATTGTCTTCACTTCAGCAGCGATCATCCAAGTTCGAAACTCGTTTTTTGTCTTCCTCGTCATGCGTTACTCGTTACGTGTCACAATAGTTCGATTTTTATTTCGATATGCTACAATGACCCCATGCTTGACATCCACAACCTGCAGAAAAAGTTCGGCAAGCGGCAAGCCCTGAAGGACGTTTCTTTTTCCCTGGCTGCCGGAGAAATATACGGCCTGCTGGGGCCGAACGGAGCCGGCAAGACCACCACCCTGAAGATCCTGGCCGGGCTGCTGGCCGCCGACGGCGGCCGCATCACCATCGCCGGCAAGCCCTATCATCGTGAGCAGCACGAGTTGAAAAAGCTGATCGCTTATGTTCCCGACCAGCCTTTCCTCTACTACAAGTTGAGCGGCGAGGAGCACCTCAATTTCTACCAGGACCTTTACAAGATCCCCTATGCCAATAGAAAGGAGAAGAGCGATTTCTTTTTCAAGTATTTCGAGTTCGAGGAATACCGCACCGAGCTGGTAGAGAATTATTCAGCCGGCACTAGGCAGAAGCTGCTCATCGCCCAGGCCCTGGCCGTCGAGCCGAAGCTGCTGCTGCTCGACGAGCCGCTGGTCTCCATTGACCCGCTGGTGGGGAAAAAATTCAAGTTGTACCTGAAGGAGGTCGCCGCCAAGGGGACGGCCGTGCTCTTTGCCACTCACATCCTGACCCTGGCCCAGGAAATCTGCCGGCGCATCGGCATCATCGTCGACGGCCGCATCATCGCCCAGGGTGGGCTGGAGGAGTTGATGTCCCTGGCAGGTCAGGACAGCCTGGAGGAGTTTTATTTCCAGACTGTGCTCCGCTATGAAAAGCCTGCTGAAGCTTAAGTTCCTGCAGCTGCGCAATTCCCTGGTGCGCGGCGAGAAGAAAAAATTCGTCCTCTTCCTGCTCCTCGGCCTGTTCTTCATGCTGGTACTCGGCTTCTTTTTCAACAAGATCTTTGCCTACCTTGTGGCGGTAAAGGAATTCCCGCAAGTCTTCAAGGTATTTCTGGCCGAGAAACTGCTGATGATGATATACATGACCCTTTTTTCCATGCTGCTGCTTTCGGCATTGCTAACTTCGCTCGACGTTTTTTACATCTCGCGCGACCTGCATTTTCTCTTCTCCACCCCCCTGCCGGTGCGCAGTGCCTTCGCCTGGAAAATGCTCGAAACAGGAGTCTACAGCTCGGCTATGGTCGTTTTCTTCTCACTGCCGGTGCTCTTTTTTTATTGCCGCTATTTCGCTCCCGGGCCGGGTCAGGTCCTGCAGGTCCTGCTGGCATTTCTTCTATTCATTGCCTGTGGCGTTTTGACCGGAATTATGCTCGGGCTGGTCATCCCGGCCTTCTTTTCGGTGCGCCGCCTGCAGCCGGTGCTCTCGGTGTTCTCCATCATCCTTATTTCCTCGATCGTGGTCTTTCTGCGGCTGCTCCGTCCGGAAAGGTTTTTGGAACCTAGCGAGATCGACAATGTACTGAAATACATGGGCTCACTGGACCTGAAGGTCTTCTATTATTTTCCTTTTTCCTGGCTGGCCCGGGCCATGAGCTTGACCGCGGACGGCCGCAGCGCTCCCTACTGGAAGACCATCGCCCTCTTCGTCATGCTGGTGACAGCCCTGCTGGTGCTGGTACTCTGGCTGCGCAAGAAACTCTACTTGCAGCTTTTCGACAAGCTGAACCGGGGCGGCAGAGGTTACTTCAAGTCGAACTGGCACACTTCGCGGCTGAAAAACGACTATATTCCACTGCTGAGAAAAGAACTGAAAACTTTCCTGCGTACCCCGGCCCAATGGTCGCAATTGCTCATCGTCGGCGCCCTGGTGGCCGTGTTCGTCATCAACATGCGGATGATCCCCTTGCCGCATCCCTCGATAAAGAACTTTGTGTCCTACCTGAACTTGATCATGGCGGTTTTCATCGTTTCCGGCTTGAATTCGCGCTTCACCTTCACCTCTATCCCCGGCGAGGGCCCCGGGCAGGTCCACATCTTCAGCTCTCCGTACGCCAAGGAGAAGTTTTACCGCTTCAAGCTCCTGTTTCACCTGCTGCCGCTCCTGTTCGTCGGCTTCCTCCTATACGCGCTGGGTGACCTGGCCCTGCATTTCGACGTCTTCACCCGGGTCATCGCCCTGATGTTCCTGACCCCGGCCATCGTCTTCCTGACCGTTCTCTCCCTGGTGCTCGGCATCGAGACCAATGAGACGAACCCTTTGTCGCCCGAACACGTGATCGTCTCCAAGCAGGGAATATCCTACATGCTTTGGAGCATGATCTACCTGGTGGCCGGGATGATCTTTCTAATCCGGCCGGTGGGAATATATTATTGGCATCATTTTACGCATGCGGCGATCCCCTACAGGGAAATATTGGCCTGGTTTCTTGGTTTTGAGCTGGTCAACCTGGTTTTGATCACATTCTATTATCGCCGTGGCAAAAAACTTTGGATGGCACGAGAATTGTGATCTTGGGTAGGGGCAGGGCTTGCCCCTGCCCTAATTTCAGGTTCAAGGGTAACCGCAAGGGTTACCCCTACAAAAAAAACAATTTATTTCTTGTAAGTTGATATTACTTTTGTCGTCAGGCCGCCGCGCGGGGTGAATTCGGCTTCTACAGTCATCTCCAGGGGTTGGACCCTTTTAACCAGGTGTTTCAGGATAAGCTTGGTCAGGCTTTCATAGAAGATTCCGGTGTTGCGGAACTGCAGGAAATAATACTTCAGGGATTTCAACTCTACGATCAATTTTTCAGGCATGTATTTGATGCGGATGATACCGTAGTCGGGGAGGCCGGTCTTGGGACAGAGTGAAGTGAATTCAGGGTTGACGATCTCCACCCAGGTGACCTTGTCCTTGTTGTCGAAAGGCTCGGTTTCCAGCACATCGCAATTGATGAAGAAAATGTCCTTGCGGATGGACTGTAGATAAGAGGCGATGTCTTCCATGGTCATGGCTGCTCCTTGAGAAAAATTATGCTTCATTAGCTGTTCTCTGTCAATGTTTACAACTTCTTCCTCTTCCTGATATAAAACTGGGTGTTAAAACCTGATATAGACAGGTGCCTCAACCAGGGTTTTGCGAGCGGAGGGAACTTGACAAGCAAACGCCTAGTGGCTATTATTGCATTTTCAAGGAGGATAGATGAAAAAAGTTTTTTTTGCGGTTATTCTTGTATTGGTCATCGCGCTCATGCTGCCGGCCGACGTGTATATCAAAACCAATGTCCATACCGATGCTTTCACCATGATGGGCAAGGAACAACCGGCCAAAGATGATGTCATGGAGCAATGGGTGGGCAACAACCAGCTGGTCAACAAAACCGGTGACAAGATCATGATCATGGACATGAACAAAAAAATGATGTTCATCGTCAACCCCAAAGACAAGACCTATGTGGAAACGGCCTTGCCCCTGGACATGTCCATATTGCTGCCCAAGGAAGCAGCTTCGATGGTGTCCATGATGAAGGTGACGGTCAAGGTTACAGCCAACGGCCAGTCCAAGAAAATCAATAAGTGGAACTGCAGCGGCTACGATGTGGAGATGAGCATGATGATGATGCAGATGAAAATGAAGGTCTGGGCCACCACCGATGTTCCCTTTGACTGGAAGATGTTTGCCAAGATGTATGCCAATGTTTCCAAGATGAGCTTCATGGACGACGCGGCCATCGCCGAGATGATGAAGATCAACGGCTACCAGGTGGCTTCGGAAATGACCATGGACATGATGGGCAGCAAGCTCAACGTGACCAGCCAGGTTGTGGAGATCACCCAGAAACCCGCGCCGGCTGGAATCTATGCGGTTCCGGCCGGATACACTAAAAAAGACAAACTTTCCATGGAGGATATGCGCGGCGGCAGATAGTACACTATTTTCACTTCTGATAAAAGGGCGGCTCCAAAGCCGCCCTTTTTTTTCTCTCTATTTTGCAGCTGGTTTTCTCAGGCAATCAAATATGAATCAGAACATCAATGGCAATTGACCGTTTTACTGGTCTCTGCGGCTGTGAAAGTAATCCGGGAATAATTGTTTTCGAGATTTATGTCGGAGCAGGAATCGCTTTCCAGAGCAATGCGGACCAGGTAGGTGACGCTGCGGTCCGGGCGCGAATAGACGCCGATCATACCGGATTCATATTCCTGCAGCCCGATGGTGGACATGCCCATGGTTTGGGACACCCCGAGCTCATCCTCGTCGGGTTCCACAGTCTCAAAGACGGCCTTCACCGCCGATGAGCAGGAGCCGGCGCAGCGGTTCCTGCCGTAAGCGCGCATAAAGACGTTGCCGCCAGTGCTCCTGACGATTTCCACTTTGGTTAGAACCAGGTCCACACCGAGACAGAATGTCTTGGCCACGTAAATCTCCGATTCACCGCTGTTGTTGCTCTCATTTGCTTCAGTCACCTGGGCGGCCGAATCGGCTGTGGCCCGCCAACCTCTCTGTACACCTCGGGGGACTGTGTCTTCAAAGCTCAAGGTTGCAGTTGCCATCTTGGCCCGGCTGGGATCGGCGCAGAGACGCGCCACACTCTCTTGTCCAAGATAAAGATAACCTGCAGGCAAGGAACGCTTTTCCAGCCGCACCAAGAATGGACCTGCGCAAACCCGAGTTGCTGCAGAATTGATGACCGTGACCTTTACTTGAACGCGGTGGCCGCCATCGGTATTCAGGCCTGTCCTCTCCGCCTTGACGCTTACTATCCTCAGATCAGGTTTGATCTTCAGGGTTAGAGAGCTATCCTTTTTTTGATCGGCCGCTGCGGAAGCAAATAGTGTGAAAAAAAGCAGTAAGCTTACTATCGACCATTTGCCTGTTTTCAGCTTGTTCATAAAGTCCTCCTCTGAAGTGGTTTTACAGCATTTATATAAAAGTTTTCAAAAACAATCTCAAGAAAAATAATTTCCGCAATAATATTCATTTGAATCGCGGCTAGCGGGGCGGCACTTTCACCGCCCCTTTTTTAATTCCCGATGTTGTTCAGTATTTTTTTCAGGGCGTTGATTACGTCAGTGGGAGAGACCGGGCGGGTGGGATTGAAATTATTTTCCGCATCCAGGGGCAGGATCTGGGCATTGACCAGGAAAGCGATGGTATCGTAATTTTTATGCAGGGGCGAGAGGTCGGCGCCTGCCATCCTGGCCGCCGCAGGCGTGAAACGCAATGTGTACCTGTTTTTCCCCAGATAATTTATCAGGGAGTTGAGGGTCACGGCGAACGTAGCCCGGTCGGGAGTGGAGAAACGGTCGAAAGTGTGGTCGGGCCGGGTGCCCATGATACCGCTGGTACAGGTTTTGATGATATATTCCCTGGCGAAAGAACCGTCAATGTCGGTGATGATCTCAGGAGCCCGGTCCATATGGATGAAAGGCTCGAAATAATAACCGATCAAGGCAGCCAGTTCCTCGCGATTGATCTCGGTTTTGAAGAAGATCCTTTTAAATTTCTCGGGCAGATTCATTTCCTGGAAGCTGTCGCGGATACGTTTTTTTTCGGATTCTAAAACGGGATCTCCGGGTTTGATGGCCAGCAGGCGGTCCAGGGTTATCAGGGCCATATCGAATTTCCCTTTTTTTTCATATATGGCGGCCAGCTTCAGCAGCACTACCTCGTTGTGGGCGTCTTTTTCCAGAACTGCCTCATAAAAAGGCAGGCTGCGCTGCCACTCATTTTCGCCGTAATAATGGTCGGCGATCTGCAGGGTGATGGCGGTCATGTCCGGAGAAAACCAGGCCGCCTGTTCAAGAGCCCTGATGTATTTCGCCTTGTCAATATTTTTTATCTGCTCCGCTTCCAGAAGGTATCTTTGCGTGGCGCTGGATTGAATATATTCATACCTCAGTTTGATCCAGGCGTCATCCTGGGCCCAGGCCAGCAGTTTGCCGTATATTTTGAAAGCCGCGGCATTGTCGCCCTCAAATTCATGGATGGTAGCCATGCCCATTTGGGCTTGCAAATTTTCAGGATTCGTTTCCAGGGCTTGAGTGAACTGGCTTGAGGCCGCGCTGTATTTTTTGCGAGCCAGGAAAACGTAGCCGAATGCCGCCTGTTTTTTGTCCAGGCGCACTTCGCTGAGTTGGAAAAATTTGTAGGCCGCGTTGGTGTCGCCCTTTTGCAGTTGCTCCCAGCCCTGACGGAAATAGGCGTCGCTGAAATCTCCGCTCTGTAGCACTGGCAAATGAAAATCGATTTTTACGGGCTTCACACCGCCGCAGGCGATGGTCAACAGGATGAGTGCTGCCGGCAAAATGGCTTTCATCGGATCACACCTCCGTGCTTTTCTTTGAATTGTAACATTTTTTCAAGTGAACATAAAACGCCGGCCTTGAAGCCATCGACGCTCCGGTTTTTTTCCAGGACAATGGCCCAGTTGCCCAAAGCGTCCAGTTGCTGTTCATCGGCTACCTCGATGGTGCAGAATTCATAATCGCTGAAATAGCGCCTGAATATTTCCTCCTGCAAAGCGTCTATGCCTGAACGCTCAGCGGCGGAAATGTACAGGTCGCCGGGATTTTCTCTGGCCAGCAGTTTCTCTGAGTCGTCCAGAAGATCGATCTTGTTGAACACGGTAACGATCTTTTCCTGAACGATATCAAGCTGGCGCAATACTTTTTCCACTTCGTTTTTCTGGCCGGACCAGTCGGGATTGGTCAAGTCGACCACGTGCAGGACGATATCGGCCTGGCGCACCTCTTCCAGGGTGGCCTTGAACGAAATGAAGAGTTCAGCGGGCATACTGCGGATAAAGCCGACTGTGTCGGATAAAATGTAATAGTAACCGGGATGGAGGTTATAAAGATTGACCCGGCGCAGCAGGGGATCGAGTGTGGAAAACAATTTTTTGGAAACAAAGACGTCTTCTCCGGTCAGGGCATTGAACAGCGTTGATTTTCCGGCCGAAGTATAGCCGACCAGAGAAACCAGCGGCACCGGCAGGGAACGGCGGTTCTGGCGTTGCAGGTCCCGGTTATTGATCACTGCCTTCAATTTCTTCCGAATGCGGGCGATCTTCACTTTGATCAGGCGGCGGTCGGTTTCCAATTTGCTTTCACCGGGACCGCGGGTGCCGATACCGCCGCCCAGCCTGGACAGGGCGACACCCTTGCCGGTCAGGCGCGGGAGGAAGTAAAGGAGTTGGGCCAGTTCGACCTGCAGTTTTCCTTCCTGGCTGCGGGCACGATTGGCGAAAATATCCAGGATCAGGCGGCTGCGGTCAATGACTTTAACTCCCAGAAAATCTTCCAGATTGCGCTGCTGCATGGTACTCAGGACGTTGAAGAAAACAACCAGGTTGGCATTGAGCGATTCGATCAGGCGTCCGATCTCCTCGGCCTTGCCCAAGCCGATCAGAAACCGGCGGTCCGCTACCGGTCTTTTCTGCCAAAGTTGTCCCAGCGTTGCTGCTCCAGCCGTCCGGCAAAGTGCCTGCAGTTCAGCCATGCTGGTTGTGATCTCAGCTTCACTCTGCTGAACGGAAAACCAGCCGCAGGTTATGGCTTTCTCGACAGGCATTTTTTTATGAACTCCATTATGGCCGCCTTGTCCTCGGCAGCGAACCACTCGATGTCTTTTTCCTGACGGAACCAGGAAAGCTGTCTTTTGGCGAACTGCCGCGAATGACACTGGATCAGTTCCCTGGCCGTGGCCAGGTCTGTTTCGCCGCGCAGGTATGATAGTATCTCCTTATAGCCCAGCGACCTGAAGGGAGGACAAGAGGGGGGGTGGCTTTCGAGCAGTCTCTTGACCTCGTCAATCAGGCCGTTGGCCAGCATTCTGTCAACGCGCCTGCAGATGTTCTGATACAGTAGGTCCCGATCGACCTGGAGCCCGATGCGGATAAAGCAATGGGCGGCGAACGGCGAGCGGGTGAGGCGAAAGGCTTCGCTGGGCGGCAGTCCGCTGTTGCGATAGATCTCAAGTGCCCTGACCAGGCGCACTTTGTCGTTCGGTCCGATTTTTTTTGCATAGAGGGGATCGATCTTTTCCAATTGCCGCCGCAGGGCGTCCCAGCCAATGCTGGCAGCTTCACTTTGCAACTGCTGGCGCTGGGTTTGCTTCTTGCTTTCAGGAAAAATGCCCCGGATCATGACCCTGTGGTAAAGGGCGGTCCCGCCGCAGACCAGTGGCACACGGCCGCGCCCAATGATTTCCTGCGCGGCGGCAAAGGACAGGTCCAGGAATTTGCTGGCATTGAACTGCGAGCAGTCTTGGATGATATCGATCAGGTGGTGGGGGATCTCCCGACGGAACTGCGGACTGATCTTGTCGGTGCCGATGTCGAAGCCGCTGTAAACCTGGACCGAATCAGCAGAGATGATCTCGGCGTTGAATTCCCGCGCCACGGCCAACGCCACCTGGCTTTTGCCCACTCCTGTGGGCCCGAGGATCTGGATGACGTTGTTCATCAACCGAGCAGGAGCATGAGGACGAACAGCAGAGCCAGAAAAACAAGCTGCTGGCGCAAACGGATCAATTTTCGGATTCCCTGATCCATCGCAATATCAACTTTTCATGGTCTTTGCCCAAGTGGCGTTTCACCGCGTAGATCTCGGCATAGAGGATTTCCTCAAGTCCCTTTAGGAACTCATTGCTGTTTTCATTGAAGTTTTCGTACCAAATGCTCTTCATGACCGATTTTTCATCAATGCGGCCGTTGCCGCGGATCTCCAGGTTCTGGAAACAGGGGTGGATGGATTCCAGGATGGCGGTGATGGAATCAAAGAGAATGGAGTGGGCCACAGGTCCGATCTCCTTGGACAGTACCCGGTAAATGTATTCGAATTTGGCGTTGTAGTACTGCAGTGTCTCATCAAAAGAGGTGAAGGTGGTCGGCAATTGCTGGATGGCGTGGGGCGTGACCTGGCGGGTCGGTTGCTTGCGGTCGCAGATCAGTTCAAGTTTGAGCAGGAAATAGAGGATCTTCAGAGTGTCGAAACGGAGCAGTTCGCTTTTTTGGATGACCGCGGCAAGAGGCGTGGCTTCGGCCACCAGGGAAAGGATGTGGGTTTCGAAAGGTTTCAGGGCGATCGGGCCGTGGCCTAAAGGCGGAGCTGGAAAAAGCACATTGTTTGCCGCGAACCTGCTCTCGATAAACTCCTGATCCTCTATGCTGCGGACGCCATCCAGGATCACATCCGCAATCGGAACATCGAGAACGATGTTCTCGCCATCTTTTTCGGGCAGTGGACCGATATCGTACTTGCCTGTACGCAAGGTGAAAAGTGAAAAGACAATGGCGCGCAGATGGGCCGCGACCTCGATCCACAAATGCTCGGGAGTGAGGGCCCCCATTTCCAGCAGGGCCCGGCCGTGCCGGGTTTTGTTCTTTTGCATGCGGCGGATGCTTTTTTCAAAAAGTGCCTTGTTTATGATGCCTCGGCTCAAAAGGAATTGACCTAGGGAATCCTCGGCCAGGCTTGATTGAGCAAAGACAATGCGGCCGTTTTCCAGCCACAGCGTTTTGTTGAAACGCGCCGAAGTGATCTTCAACTGCCCGTCCAGCGACTGGCTGTTCATTAGGGCAAGGATAGAGGCAAAGTCGAATTCGCTCAAGGTCCCTGAGATCGGCAAATGACTGTTCATTAATACTTCATACCAAGTTCCATCTGCGTCAGCTTGTATTGTTCCCGCTCTATTTCGATCTGCTCCAGGTAACTTTTAGACACGTCTCCGGTGGGGTACTGGCCTGAGAAGCAGGCCTTGCAGAAGGAGCGGATGGCGGGGTTCTGTCTCTTGACCGCCTGTTCCATGTCGTGAATATTCTGGTACAGCACCCGGTCGGCGCCGATCTTGGCGGCAATCTCCTCGGCGCAGGCGTTGCTGGCTATGAATTCCGCCTTGGTTTGCATGTCGATGCCGTAGACGCAGGGGTTGGTCAGGGGAGCGGAATAGGAAGCAAAATAAACATTCTTGGCGCCGGACTGGCGCACCATCTGGATGATGGAGCGCGAGGTGTTGCCGCGGACGATCGAATCGTCCACGATCAGCACGTTCTTGCCGACGAACTCGGCGGCGATAGGGTTCAACTTGTGGCGGATCGATCTTTCGCGCATCTGGTCGCCGGGCATGATGAAAGTCCGTCCTATATAACGGTTTTTTACAAGGCCTTCGCGGTATCTGAGCTTAAGCAGGCGGGCAATTTCGATGGCAGCCGGCCGCGATGAATCGGGAACGGGGACCACCACATCGATCTGCAGCCCGCTTTTTTTTATAACTCTGGCCAATTTTTTCCCCAGGTCGACACGCGCCTGGTAGACGTTGATCTTGTTCAGGTATGAATCGGGGCGGGCAAAATATATATATTCGAAAATACAGGGTTTAAAAGGGGCGACCTGCAATTTTTTTTCATGGATATTACGGTTATGGTCAATGAAAATAGCCGAGCCGGGCTGCACGTCCCTGATCTGGGAAAAACCCAGCAGATCCAGGGTGACGCTCTCGGAAGCGAAGGCGTAGCCGGGGACGATTTGCTGGCGGTCAATGCCGAACAGCAGGGGGCGCACTCCATAAGGATCGCGAAATGCCACCATGCCTTTATCAGCGATATGGATCACGACCGAATATGCTCCTTTCACAAGCTTAAAAACATGGCGAACAGCGCTGAAAACGCTTTCAGGAGAAACGTCCCGAGGACTCGATTTTTCCAGTGCTTCGGCGAAAATATTCAGGATCACTTCGACATCGCAATCGGAATTGATGATCTTATGGGATTTTTCAAAAAGCTCTTTTTTCAATTCCAAAAAATTCATAACATTGCCGTTGTGGGCCGCGGCAATACCGTATGGGTGGTTGATCCAGAATGGTTGGGCATCTTCAACCGAGCCCTCGCCCACGGTTGGGTAGCGGGTGTGGCCGAGGCCGATATGGCCTTTCAAGCGTACGGTGTTGTGCTCATCGAAAATGTCGCGTACCAAGCCGTTGCCTTTTTTCAAGTGATAATGGCCGTCGTAGGTCAGGATACCGGCCGAATCCTGCCCACGGTGCTGCAGGGTCAGCAAGCCGTTATATAATTTGCCGATAACCGCTTCAGTCGAATAAATTCCCAATAAGCCGCACATGATGCCACATTTATAACAGAAATCGCATGAAAGTCAATAAAAAAACTCACCCCCGACCCCACTCTTTTCGAAAGTGAGGGGAGGCGGAAGAGGGAAAATCTCCTGCTCCTTCTCTTCCCAAGAGAAAGGGGATGGGGATGAGTTTCAGCTCCAAGCGCGGCACAAATTTCAGCCTTTTTATTAATTAAGGGGATTATTGACAAATACAGGAATTATATGGTAAATCAATTCCATGATCGCAGAATTTGAAAAACAAAAAATACAGAGGGAAGTGATCCGCAAAGAGTCAAGGCTGACCATGATCGTCAGCTTGTCCCTGCTGGCTTCCATCGTCGTCTATACCTTGATCGCCTATCTGCATAAGGGCAGTTTCCTGACCAGCAGGGGAGTCCGCGAGGCCTGGAACATATTGAATATCATATCCATCGTGCTGATCATCATGGTCCTGGCCGTGCGCAAGACCATTTATTTTTCTCCGCGGCTGGTCCGTGATGATTTCACCCTGACCGCCCTGCTGCAGCGCTGGCGGACCATCGATATCGTTCTGCTGTCATTTGCTGAAGTCATCGCCATTTTCGGCCTGGTTATTACTTTTCTCGGTATGCCTTTTGCCCGTACTTTTCATTTCTTTGTCAGTTCTTTTTTACTGACCATGATACTGATGCCCATACCCTGGAAGGTCAAGGATAAAATACGCAATTTTGAAAAATACGCCGGGAAATGGATGCCGTAAGCACGGGACTTTCCCCTGCAGTGGGTTTAAAACCCGCCTGGAGCGGAATGTGCGCTGGAAAGGTTAACAGGAGATGCATATGACCAAGAACATTTTGCTGGTGGAATATGACGATTCAACCATAAACGTCATTAAAGAACTTTTTCAACCGCCGCTATTTGAAATTGCGGTGGCCAGCGAAGGCGAGATGGCCAAACGGCTCCTGAGCAACCGCCCATTCGACCTGATGATCACTGCTGCCATGCTGCCTCGTTTTCACGGTTTCAACCTGGCCTTGGCCGTGGCCCAGGATCATCCCGGCATGAAGATCATCATTATCAGCGCTATTTACAAAGGGCTGGAATACAAGCATCAAGCCACTACCCAGTATCGGGCCGACGATTTTTTTGAAAAACCCCTTGATAAGGAAAAATTCCAAAAACGGGTTCTGGAATTATTGAACCTGTCGGCTAGCGATCTAGGAACGATCACCACGGCCGCCACCACCCAGATCCCGGTGTTTGATACGGCCAAGATCCCGGCCCCGAAATTCGCCGATGATGAATCTGACAAGTTGAGTTCCGCTGATATCTTTGGAGACATTATTCAAAAAATCGAGAAAGTACCAGAATTCCAGATCGACTTGGGAGGCGACCAGCCGGCCGCGAATACTCAGCAGAAAAAAATAGAACCGCGACATGCCGACCCTGCCCAGACTGTATTGGTGAAGAAGGAGCCAGAGGCGGTTCCGGAGATTAAAAGGCCGGACCCGGGCGCTACCCATATTACGACCCCGCCCAGTGATACAAGCCGGGCCAGGGAGAGCAGGAAAGCCGCCGCCAGCGCCCAGAGTATCAACGACAGCTTGGACAGCCTGCGCCATACTGTAAAGAAGTCAATCCCGGATAACAAGATGCGTAAGATCGAGGACGATATCGCCCGGCGTTTCGAAGACACCCTTTCCGGCCTTGGGTTGCAGCCTAAGCGACCCGCGGCCCAGCCCGGTTCTTCCGGCGAACCTCAAGTCAAATCAATCGAAAAACCGGCGCCGGAACCTGAAATGAAGATTGAACCAGAACCGGCGTCGACACTTCTCGAAAAAATCATGGTTAAGGAAGAAGAAAAAATACTCGAGGATGAGATTATCGAATTGGGGGAGGAATCGCTGCAAAAAGACAAAGAGCCCGAACCTGATGTTGAAGACAAAAAGAGTGCGGCAAGCAAAGAAAAAAAACCTGCTGAAAAAGCCGTTGCCCAGGATAATCCCAATGAAGTGGGGGACTACGTCCTGCTCGGTTTGATCGCCCGCGGTGGCATGGCCGAGATCTACAAAGCCAAGAAAAAAGGCGTCAAGGGCTTTGAAAAAGTGATAGCCATCAAAAAGATCCTGTCCGGGTATGGCGAAGACGACAAATTCATTGAAATGCTGGTGGACGAAGCCAAGATCGCAGCTGAGCTTTCGCATCCCAACATCATTCAGATTTACGATCTGGGCCGTAAGGACAATTATTATTTCATCGCCATGGAGTATGTTCTGGGCAAGGACCTGCGCGAGATTCAGACCAGGTTGCGTGAAAGGGACAGCTGGTTTCCCGAAGAGATCTCCCTGTACCTGACCATCAAAATTCTTGAAGCCCTGAATTATGCCCACAAGGCCAAGGACAGCCGCGGCCGGCCCCTGGAGATCGTCCATCGCGATGTGTCCCCGCCCAATATCCTGATTTCTTACAGCGGCGACGTCAAGTTGACCGATTTCGGGGTCTCCAAGGCCACGATCAAGATACACCAGACCCTGTCGGGAGCTCTGAAGGGCAAGTTGCTGTATATGTCCCCCGAGCAGGCCCGTGGAGAGAGCAGCATCGATTTTCGTTCCGATCTGTACTCGACCGGAGTGGTCCTGTTTGAGCTGCTGACCGGCAAGAAGCTGTTCCTTGACACTACGGAAATGATGGTACTCAAGAAAGTCCAGAACGGGGAGATCCTCAATCCGCGTGAGGTCAACCCGGACATCGATCCTGCCTTGGAAAAGATCATCCTTACCTCGCTGTGCAAGGATTGCGAAAAGCGCTACCAGAGCGCGGCGGCCATGATCGCCGACCTGGAGGCTTTCATTCACAAAAAATACGATCACATTCCCGGTCCGGTGCATCTTTCCCATTTCATCTATGGCCTTTTCGAAACCGATATCCACAGGGAAGGCATCAAGGTGGATCTCAAATCCCTGCCCCCCAAGCCGCGGCCCCGTGAAATTCCCAAGCCTGCGCCTGAAAAACCGCCGCCGGCCGTCACGGTCCCGCCCCCTCCTCCTCCTCCTTTAACCCCCAAGCCTTCCGAACCCGAGGGACTTGTGCGGATCAGTTTTGACGAAGATAAAATCATCGAACCGGAAAAAAAAGTTGATACGCGCGCCAAAGCTGTTTTTAAGCCCGATTCCATTTTCAAGGAACTGGATCGGGAAAAAAAGAAATTCCCGGCTTGGGTTGCTGTGCTTGGTCTTTTCATCGTGGCTGCGGCCGCCGGCCTGTATTTTTTTGTTTTCAACAAACCGGGTATGCCGGGCATTCCCTCAGCGGACAAGCCGGCCGTTGAAGAGAAAAATGGCCGGGCCCAAGAAATGAACGCCGCGGCGTCGACGCAGTTGACAGGTCAGGAGAAGACATCCAGCACTCAGCCGCAGTCCCTGGAGAAAACACCGCCCATACCCGGTGCCGTTCCCGCTGCCACCCAAAAAATGCTGGATGACGCGAAACTGAAGCAGGAAGAGGATTTGAAAAAACTCAAGGAAGAAGAGGACAAGAAAAATCTTCAGGAAGAAAAGCGCAAAAAACAGGCTGAAATCGTCCGTTTGAAAAAAGAGGATGAGGATCGCAAAAATCAGGAGGAGCAGTCCCGGCTGCTACAGGAGGAAGCGGACCGCAAAAAGCAGGAAGAGCAGGACCGGCTGAAAAAAGAGGAAGCGGACCGCAAAAAAGCCGAAGAACTCAAGCGGCTCGAGCAAGCCAGAGTCAAGGAGGGCGACATCATTCCGCTGAGCGATGCCGATGTCCAGCCCCTGGCCATTTCCACTCCCTCGCCGAACATCCCCTCCACCATCCTCTCCAGCATGCCCAACAGCCAGACTCTGATGTTCACCGTGCTGATCAACCAGAACGGCGACGTGGAAACGGTGCGCATCCTTCAGAAATCCAACAACAGCCAATTGAACACCATCCTGACCGACCTGATCAAAACCTGGAAATACTCGCCGGCCCAGAAAAATTCCGTTCGGGTAAAAGTATGGAAGACCGTTCCGCTGACAATAAAAAAATAACGAGGTGAATCATGGAAAAATTAAAAATCGAGGCCAAAGCGTTTTACGAGTCCACGCTCCGGGAAGCCAAAAAGCAGATTGAGATAATCGATGCCAAGATCGAAGAAGAGCTGGCCCGGGTCAAGGAAATCATCGCGCAGCTGCAGGATCAGAAAAAGGCCACCCGCCAGATCTATGACGGAGCGTCCAACATCCTGGGTGTCAAGAACGAATTCGAAGAAGGCGAAGCAGGTCAGGAAAACTAAGCAGCCTTTTTTGTGACAATCGGTTGATGCACTATGCAGCGGCATGCGAATATTTAAAAAAAATCCAGGGAGAAAACTGCAAGTTATCCCTGGATAACATTCAGCGCCTCATCGCCCACTTGCCCTTTGACGCGGGTGCGATCAAATACATACAGGTGGCCGGAACCAACGGCAAGGGCTCTACTGCCCATTTTATCGCTGCCATTCTGCAGAGCGCCGGCTGGCGGGTCGGCATATTCACTTCACCTCACCTGCAAGACGTGCGTGAACGCATCCAGGTCGACGGCCGGCTGATCTCCCGGAAAGATTTCGCCATGGCAATCAGTGCCGTGCATTCTTTAAGCTGGGAGCTGATCAGCAGTAGAGTGATCGCTAATTTCCCCACCTTCTTTGAAACTCTCTTTCTGGCCGCCCTCTTTCATTTCGTCAAGCGCGGTTGCGACTGGGCGGTTCTTGAAGTGGGATTGGGCGGGCGACTGGACGCGACTTCCACGGTTATTCCCGAAGTTTCGGTTATCACCAATATTTCCAGCGACCACACCAATATTTTAGGCAAGACCCTGGCCGCCATCACCCGGGAAAAAGTCGCCATCGCCAGGGAAAACGTGCCCCTGATCAGCGGCTGTCCGACCGCTTCGCTGGCCGGGCGCATCATCCGCGCCGAGGCCCGGGCCAAAAAAGCGCCGCTGGTTGAAGTTTTCTCCGGCCAGCCGCTGCTGGTCGAAAAAAAAGGCGCGGTTTATTTGTGCAGCTACCGCGCGCCTTCTGCTGAATACCGCTTCCGTGTGGTTCAGAAGGGTCGGCACCAGACGATTAATGCCGCCGTGGCCGTGCGTGCCGTAGATGAACTGAGGCGGCTCGGCTGGGAGATCGGCCCCGCGGACGTGGCCCGCGGCATAGGCAACATGTTCATCCCGGCCCGCCTCGAAGTGATATCCGGCCGGCCGCCCCTGATCCTGGATGGCGCCCACAACCGCGCCGGCATCAAGGTCCTGGTGGAGTATTTGCGGGAGGAAGGTATCCGCGACTGCACACTGCTTTTCGGGGTTTTAAAAGACAAGCATTATCAGGCCATGGCCCGGCAACTGGCGCCGTTGGCCGCCAATGTCATTTTAAGCGAACCGCTCTCGGAGCGCGCCTTGCCCGCCGAAAAGCTGCTGCCTTTTTTTCGCGGCAAGAACTGCCGGATCGAGAGGAACTATTCCCGGGCCCTGGCGGTTGCAAAAAAATTAAAAAGAATTATAATTGTATGCGGTTCCTTGTATCTTGTGGGTGAGTTGAGAACCGTCGCTCTCGGAGGCAAAAAACATGGACGAAAAAAAATTCAGGGAGATTGAGGACCTTTATAAAGATCTGAAAGAGCGCCAAGCCTCAGGCGAGATATCCGGCGATGACATGAAGGCCGAATTGAAGAAAATGATGATTCGGGACGAAGAAAGCCGCTACTGGATGCTGGGCAGCAAAACGGGCGGCTGGTATGTCTATGACGGCAGCACCTGGAAGGCAGCCCATCCCTACGGTCACGAAGAGACGCCGCTGCTGCTGCAGCCGGAGCTGACGCAGGCAGAAAAAATTCCCACTGCCGACCGGGGGGAAGTCCAGCGGCCAGCCGCTGACAAATCCGAATCTTTTTGCAAGTTTTGCCATTCGCGAATGGATGAGCACGACGCCTACTGCAAATTCTGCGGAGCCAGCCAAAAAGTTGCCGCCAGAGCGCCGGAACGGCATCCCGGCCAAGGAGAAATGCTGGTCAGGTCAGTGCGTATCTTTTCCCTTATCTTTTTTTTCGGAGGCTTGGGCCTGGTCGCTGGTGTCATTTTCGGCGCCACTTTCGGAATTTTTAGAATTTTCGGAGATTTGATATTTCAATTCCCGATGATGCTGCAGGAAATGCAGGGTAAGATCCAGGGCGGATTGTTCTTCGGCGCCATAGGGGGTATAGCCGGTTTTATCGGCTGCGCACTGCTTGCCGTCCTGTTTGGCCTGCTTTATAACGCCCTGGCCTTTGTTTTCGGCGGCCTGCGTTTTAAAGTCAAGTCCTGAGAGCAAATGTCTCGAGTTGTACGCAGCCTAGGACGGTGAAGGGGGCGGTACACTTTGGCAATCCTGCAAAATTTCAATTTCTACAAGCTTTTTCTGGCCATCGCCATCAACTTGTTTTTATTTTCGTTGCCTTTCATGTTTTTGAACAAAAAAAATAAATAAAAAAATGGTGCCTGAGTTTCCTGTTTTATTTTGTCCTTCATCATGTTTTTAACTCATACCCCAGCTCTCCGCGTTGTGGGATGGCATCGCCAGATGCCTCGCCAAGCCTCGGCATGGCAATGCGCTCCTTCTCTTGCTAAGAGAAGGGGAGCCGATCCTTTCGCCTCTCTTTTGAAAAGTGAGGGGGCAGGGGTGAGTTTTTATTCAACCACCTGTCTTGGCGGGAAAATGGATCCCGAATGACGTTTGGGCGTCACATGTGTATAATAAATACTCAATTGATTGTAATGCTATTTCCTGTTCACTTTGCGCTGGAAGTCCCGTCAGGCAGGTCTGCTGGCATTTCAGGCCGTTTTTTGATTCACTTTCATACTATGGCATGAATAATGCTCTGTTAAAAAGGAGAAGTCGATGAAAAATAAATCTGGTTTTACCGTGGTGGAATTGCTTATCGTGTTGCTTTTTATGGGAATTCTCGCTGCCATGACCATTAATATAAGCATGCGCAGCCGGCATCGCTGGGCGTTGCGCAACACGGCCCGGGAGATCACATCGATCTTCTACCAGGCCAAGCAGTTGGCCTCGCGCGAAAATTCCCCAGTGCTGGTGGATTTTGCCGCTGATGAATATGTTCTTTACGCAAGCAGGGGCGGCGCCTGGGAAAGGCTGAGGGGCGAAAAATACGGGGAAAAACTCACGGTCAGCAAAACACCCAATGACAGCAGCGGCTTTGCCATTTCCCCCAGCGGCTTTCTCCTCAATCCCAATACCAACGCCATTTACGGCATGCAGACCATCGTGGTGACAGCCCCGCACTATTCCGACTTTGATACTATAACCATAAACATATATCCATATGGAGGGGTCCGTGTACAAAAAGATTTTAAATAATGCCCGGGGGTTTTCTTTTATCGAAGTGTTGACCGCCACAGTCCTCTTTACTTTTCTGGTGGTCGGCATTTTGATGATGACAACCATGAACATCAACAGCAATTCGTATACCCAGCATCACACCAAGGCTGTGCAGCTGGCCGAAAGCGGCCTGGAGCTCCTGCGCCGCGTCGATTACAATACTGAACTGGCCAATTATGACGGTGTCGCCGCTATCGCCTTCAGCGATTACGGCCAGATCCCCAACTATTTGGATTTTCGCCGTACGCTCCTGGTAACCTGGGGAACGCAGATTAGCACCCTGCAGGTGACAGTGACCTGGCGCGTCCGTGGCGCCACTTCCGTTCCCATGGTTCTGACCACACTGCGGGTGGCCCCATGAGCAGGCGGCAAAATAACCGGCGCGGCTTCACCCTGGTGGAAATGATGGTCTCCTTGACCATCATGATGTTCGTGATCATCGCCCTGATCACCCTGATCATTACCACGCAAAACGCCCACCTGACCGAAGGCCGCAAGCTGGACATGAACCAGGGAGCGCGCGTGGTCGAGCAGATGCTGTATGACGGTTTTCGTAGCTCCGGTTCGGTGCTCTCGCTGGCCAACACCCCGGCACTTATTGGCAGCCCGACCGTGCCTTTCAACGGTATTTACCCCCTGAACAACAACAACTACCCGGACGGCGTCATCCTGTCAGCCGGCGATCCCGATGCCGTAACCAGGCTCACTGCTGATTTTGCCCCGGGCGCAACCTCGATCAATATCATAACGGTCGATGTGCCGCCTGACGGCGTAAGCCCAGCCGCCGCGGCCTGGCATGAAAATGATCTTGGCCTGATCATGCGCAGCAATGGCTACTACGTGTTCCTGGTCACGGCGACTCCGGCTGTCGGTGCCACCCAGCTTGCTATTCGATCCAATCCCGCCTACTATTCCGGTCTGCTTAACACGGCCCATTACAACGATGCCTGCGACGAACAGCTGGCCATAGCCGGCAATAGCGGTAACTATCTCAGTGAAAGCCCGGTGGTGCGCCTGGATTTCTTCAACATCTTTCTGACCCGCACCGAAGCCGACGGTTCACTTACCTTGACATTGACCACTGACTGCGATGGCGTCAATGGCGATATTTTCAACTTGCCCATCACTCCCAGCCGCGCCATACCCATCCTGCCCAATATCGCCGATCTGCAGATCGAGTACCTCACCCACGACATACCGCCGGTGATCTGGGCAGGCAGCGATGCGTCCAAGGCCAACCCCTGCACCGCGGGCAGTGAAAACGGGGGAAACTGTCCTGCCTTCTACAGCCAGTTTTCTACGAAAAACATCGCCTCGGCGCGGATCTTCGTATTGTTGCGCACCGAGGAAGAGCGCAACAAGCGTGCGGGCTCAGGCATAGTCTATACCAAACCGCTCATGGGTGACGCTGCCGGGGCCACGCTGCCGGTGGGCCGTTTTCATTATACCTACATGCAGTATGAAGTTTTGATCCGCAATTACAACAATATCTATTAGGAGGTTTGCCGTGAAACAATCTACAAATAAAGGCTCCACCCTGGTCATGGTGCTGATCGCCGTGCTCATCCTTTCTTTGATCGCCCTTTCGGCGCTCACCCAAAGCAATACCGAAATTTTCACCACGCGCAACTTTTTCATGGACAAAAGCGCTTTTTACAGTGCCGATGCCGGCATCCAGGTGGGCATCAACGATATCCGCACCGCGGTCAGTGCGGCTTTCGATCCCACCAATGTCTCTTTCTCGCAAACCATCGGCAAGTACACATTTTACTCGGGCACCATCTCCGACGGTTCGCAGCAGGCAGTGAAGGGCTTTCGCGGCTTCAAGCCGCCGCCGCCGGTCGGCATGTCGGTGGAAATGAGCGGCGAACTGGGCGCGATCACCCTGGCCTGGGACCTGAACGTCACCGCCGCCGCCGCCGTCGGTTCCCGCAACCAGGTACGCAAGCAGCTGCAGACCGTCGTGGTCACCCTGGCTTCCGAATATTGATGAAACGAAGAAAAACAGGAGGTACAAAATGAGAACCATGAAAAAAATATTGTTGCTGGCCCTGATCGTGAGCGTATCCTACCTGGCCCTGCAGGGCTGGGACGACAAGGATCTTTTCACCACCGTGGTGCGCACCGGGGCCAAGCCCAACGTCCTGTTCCTGCAGGACAACTCGGGCTCCATGGCCGAGGGCATCTACCATCCCGATTACAATCCCAACCGCATCATCAGCGACGTGAACGTCGACTATGCCAATTTCAACTCCATCGACGACAACCTGAACCAAACGCTCTGGCACATCCGCTGGTACTACCTGAGCGGCAGCACCAAACGCATATATAGCGCTGACAACCACAGTCATATCGATTCTTTCACCGCGCCAAACACCCTTGTGGTCGACAGCAACGGCAGTTACATCAAGGAGGGTGACTGGATCCTGCAATACGACGAAAACAGCTCCACCAATGCGTCCAGGCAGGCCGTGGCCAAAGTCACGGCCAAAACGGGGCCGGTCAGCAGCCGTTACACCCTCACCCTGGACACCAGCACCATCCAGGGGACCTTCAATCCCAGTTATGAATTATACGTCCGCGTCGGCAGCTACAACGCCAGCCGCATGAGCGCCCGCGTGGTGCGTCTCTACGGCACCTACATCAAGCAGCCGAATACCTATCCTCAGAGCGTCTGGTACGACCAGGACAGTTCGAATTACGCCAAGTGGCTGTTCGCCTACGCCGACGAGACGCAGCTCAACCAGGTCAGCATATTCAGCGGCCTGGGCGCCCACATCGACCAGCGCTGCTATTACGACCGCGTATCGCCCCTGACCGCCACCAACCCCGAAAACACCAGTGAGACCCTGCTGGCCGAGTGGAACCGCGTCTGGCCCCAGATCTTCCCCAACAAAATAGCCAGCCTGGGTAGCGACATCAACGACTCCACCACCACCATCAACTACTCGGACGCCAACGCCAATTTCCAGGGCTATACCTCAAACTGCTATATCAAGATCGACACCGAGACCATGCTGGTCACCGCCAACACCGCCGGCGGCACCACCGAGTCCGGCACCCTGACCGTGACCCGCGCCCAGAAGAACACCCTGGCCAACAGCCACCCCAGCGGTTCCAAGATCCTGATCTACAACCAGACCACTGCGCCGGTGATCAATGAATACACGCCTATCACCTCGCTCTTTTCCTCCACCCAGCATGTCGACGAGCCAACCGGCGCTATAAATCCAACCTGGACCGAGAACATCGATCCCGATTATTATGACTCCTACCATAATGGACCTTTGCCCCAGGCCAATTACTACCGCTACAAGCGGGTCTTTTCGCGCATCCAGGTGGCGCGCGAGGCCCTGGCCGACGTGGCCACGGCCAAGAACAGGCTGCTGAAGGTGGCCGTCCTGGAAAATACCATTGACACCGCGGCAACCACGTTCACTTACCTCAACGGCAGCGTCAATTTTGTGACCATGGACCCCGCTGTGGCCACTTTCTACATCAAGGTCAGCGATCCCGACAACCCCGGCGACGATGAGATCATGCTGGTCAGCGGCCACGACATGGCCACCCACACCTTGACAGTGAGCCGCGCCCAGAATGGCACCACGGCCCACGACCACATCCTGGGTGCGGCCATCCAGATCTACACCGGCATCCGCGATGAGGTGATCATCGGGCTGTTCCGCTTTCCCAATCCCACCCTGGTCCAGGGGCTGAACGATTTCGGGCAAAAGAATGCCGATGGCACTTATAAATCCGAATCTTACATCAACCCCTATCTCGATGCCATCTGGGCTATCGCCGACGGCTACGGCGGCAGTACCCCCATCGCCATCGCCGCCGCCGAGGTCTGGCGCTATTTCAAGCCGGGCCCCTCTGACAGCACTGGCACTGGCGCCTACCGCACCAGCGGCACCGATGACAACTGGTGGCCGGTCACCGCCAAACCCCTAGTTGGTACTCCAGTCGGGTTCGAAACCCTGCTGAGCGACGGCTTACTGCACCCCAAGGGTTCCCCGGTCCAGTTCTGGTGCCAGAACAACTACCTGGTCGTGGTCACCGACGGCCAGGCCAACGGCGACAGCGGCCTCAAAAGCAGCTCCTACGGAGTTTTTTACAACAAGCTCAAGCGCACGGCCGAACCCACTCCGGGCGAATACTGCCGCTGGAATTACAGCAACGGCTGGGGCGATCTCGACTCGCGCGACACCAACCACGACACCACCGGTTTGTATTGCCCGGGCAGCACCTGCTGGCTGACCGGCAGCGGCGGCACCGACTACCTCGACGACGTGGCCTATTTCATGTACCACCAGGACATGTTCCCCACCCGCAAGGTGGTCGACGGCCAGCTGGTGACCGATTCGACCCTCTACGACGAGGTCAACAGCAATCCGCGCATGGTCTGGGGCGGCGACCAGCGCGTCTCGACCTACACCGTGGGCCTGACCCTCCGCAATGACCTGCTGGCCGAAACCGCAACCAACGGCCACGGGCTGAATTTCACGGCCTCCAATTACCAGGAGTTAAGCGACTCCTTCCTCTCCATCCTGGAGAACATCCAGATGCGCGAGGATCCCATGATGTACACCACCTACGCCGCCCCCAAGCAGTCGGTCACTTCGGGCCGCTACGGCTACGTGGCCCACTTCGTGCCCCGCACCGGGCGCAGCATGTGGGAAGGTCACCTGCGCCGTTTCCGTTTGGGCGACGACGGCAACTTCCCCGATAACATAGACCTGCTCAACGCCGACAACCGCGGCACCGTGACCGTCGATGGTGCGCTGGTGCCCTCATACCAGTGGGACGTGGAGGAATCGCTCCTGACCCGTACCTCTCCCCGCGTTGTTTACAGCGCCAAGGGCGGTATGCGCGTTGATTTCAACGGAGGTTTAATCACCCGGACCGACCTGGGCGTGGCCACCGACGCACTGCGCGACACGGTCAAGGCTTTCATCAGCAATTTCAGCACCACCTACAACACCTATAAATACGGCGACACTTTCCATTTCAATCCCATCCTGGTCGGTTATCCACTCAAATGGAAAAGCTTCTACGACTTGAGCTACCAGGCTTTTTATACCCAATACTCCACAACCTCTCCGCGCACCGAAGTGGTCTATGTCGGAGCCAACGACGGCAAACTCCACTGTTTCGCCAGCGAAACCGGGGACGAGCTCTGGAGCTTCATCCCGCCCTCGCAGCTGAGCAAATTATCCATCCCGGCCTTGAACCCGGAGAACTCCAGCGCTCACACCTTTTTTGTCGACGGCAAAGCCCTGGTCAAGGACATAAAGGTGGCCAACAACGGCGATTACCTCGACTGGAAAACCGTGCTCTTCTTCGGCATGGGCATCGGCGGCCATTCCTATTGCGCCCTGGACATCACCGTTCCCGAAGATCCCAAATTCCTGTGGGAATTCGACGACGGCTACTCCGCGACCAACACCGATGGGCGCATGGGCTTTACCGAGGCCAAGCCGGTGGTGGTCGACATCAATGACGGCACCTCCACCTTTCCGGCGGTTATCCTGTCTGGCGGCTACAACGAGCCCGAAGTCCCCGCCGATTCCGGCGACGCCGGCATCCAGGACTATATTAAAAAAGAAGGCAAGGCGCTGTACATCCTGAACGCCCATACCGGTGCCGTGGTCAAAAAATTCGTCTACGGCGTCTCGGCATCCAACTCCACTACCCTGACGGTCAGCCCCTTATTCACCTGCGCCATGACCGCCGCCCCCGCGGTCCTGGACAAGAACGGCGATGGAGTAGCCGACTACATCTACCAGGCCGATACAGGCGATTACCATGTGGCCAGCAACCGCGGCGGCAAGATCTGGAAGATCAACTGCCTGGGCAATCCGCTGAATTGGCAGGCTCAGGAACTTTACCAGGCCGAGGCCGGCCAGACCATTTTTATCTCCCCCTCGCTGGGCTATGATGCCGATTACCGCCTGCTGGTTATGTTCGGCACCGGCAGACGCTCCCAGCCCACCGCGGCCTCGGGGAGTTTGTATACCAACCTGACCGGCCAGTTCGTCTGCTTTTTCGACACTCCGGCCGCAACATTGCCCCTGATCAACGACGACCTGACCGACATCACCACGGCCATGACCAGTCAAACCGACACTTCATTCGACCTGAAGGACAACGCTGGAACTGTTGTTTCCCAGGGCTTCTACACCAATTTTGTCAAAGCCTCCAACGAGATCTTCTTCGAGCCCAGTCCGCTGTTCCTGGCCAACACCGTCTATTTTATGACCTTCGCCCCGCAGGGGAGCGGCGGCGGCGGCTCGTCCGACGATCCCTGCTCCGGAAATTCGGGCGATGGCGGCCAGCATTACATCTACAGTTTCGGTTTGAGCG
>Ga0268280_1000272_pt1 | contig 48018 bp, 35 predicted proteins | sample saktaG_9_FD_190139 | JGI IMG/M metagenome (GOLD analysis project Ga0268280, IMG submission 190139) | Saline water microbial communities from Sakinaw Lake, British Columbia, Canada - sak_2011_5_24_40m | ecosystem: Environmental > Aquatic > Non-marine Saline and Alkaline > Saline ...
TTTGAGCGCCCGGGGCAGCACCGTGAATATAGGCACCATTTCAGCGACAGCCGGCAAGATTCTCGGCTACGGCGCTTTGTCCGGCACGCAGTACAAGCTATATATAGGCCAGAGCAACGTTGGTGGCTTCGTATCCACCAGCACTCCCCCGATCGAACTCGACAATGTTTTCGGGCCCATGCTCTGGAAGGAAGAAAAGCTATAACCATTTCAACCATACAAGCGGAAGCGGCAGGATCGTCAATTGTCCTGCCGTTTCCCTAATAATCGCTCTCATCCGTTTTCGCAGGGCCCAGCCAATTGAAAAAATATGCGCATAGTACTATAATGAACTTGCCCATGGGTTTTGATTATTGGAGGTTGAGAATGAAACGATTCTTTACTTTGGTAATAATAGGCGCGGCCTTGGCCCTGGTTTCCTGCGGAAATTCCACTGCTCCGGAAAAAAGCGGTCCGGCCCAAGTCCCGGGTCAGGAAAAAACAACTTCGGCAAGGACGGCGAAGCGTCCCGTGGACTTTTTGCGACTGAGTTCCGTGCGCCTCAGCCCGCCGGCACCCAGCGCGGCCACCGACCTGAGCGCCGAAGCGGTCGTAGCCGCTCCCGAGCCCGAAGAGAGCGATTTCCAGTACCGCTGGTTCGTCAACGATAAAGAGGTTGAAGAAGCCAGCGGCGCTACCCTGGCTGTCGGCAATTTCCGGAAAAAACAGTGGCTTTACTGCCTGGCCCAGGTTAGATCCGGGGAAAGAACGAGTGATTGGCTGCAAAGCAAACGCGTGCTCATCGCCAATTCGTCACCGCAACTGGAATCCTCGGCCATGGAGGATTTCGCCGTTCCGGGCCAGTTAAATTACCAGATATCCGCCAGAGATCCCGACCAGGATGCCTTGACCTTTGAATTGCTTGCACCACTTGGCCAGGGCATCGCTCTGGATAGCAAAACCGGAGTTCTGACTTGGAAACTCGACGAAGAAACGGTGCAGCGCCTGGGCAGGAATATCGAGATCAAATTCGCCGTCAGTGACGGCGATGGGGGCAAGAGCAGCGGCACCATTACCCTGAACCTGACCAAAGCACAATGAACGATGAAAATGCAGGAGCGGGTTTTAAACCTGTCCCTACTTCTGAAAACCTGCGCATCACTTCTGTCCAGCGCCGGCCCGCCATCCACATCAGCATCAACGGACGGATGATCGAGGCCACGCCAGGGGAAACCGTGCTGGCCGCCCTGACCGCCGCCGGTTTCAAGGTCCTGAAAAAAAGCAATGTATACGGCGAAGCGCGCGGTCCCTTCTGCGGCATGGGCGTTTGCTACGAATGCCTGGTGACCATCAACGGCGTGCCCAAGCAGCGTTCCTGCATGACCGAAGTGGAAGACAACATGGAGATCCAAACCTATGAACCAGCCCCAGGCTGACGTACTGATCATCGGCAACGGTTTTGCCGGCATAGTGGCCGCCAACCGCCTGGCCGCGGCCGGCGTGGACATGGTCCTGGTTGATGAAAACATCCACATCGGCGGCCAGCTGCTGCGCCGATTGCCGGAGCGGCTGGGTAGTGCCGCCAACCATGCCGATTATCTGAAAAAGGCCGGCCAACGGTTCATCGCCGGCGTCAAGTCCAAAAAGATCACGGTAATGAACCGTACCCGGGTGCTGGGCATCTATCCCGGCCGCGAAGTGCTGATCGAGGAAAATGAAAAAAAAGTCCGTACCCTTAAAGCGGAACATATCATCCTGGCCACCGGCGCCAGGGAGAAATTCCTGCCCTTTCCGGGCTGGACCCTGCCCGGGGTGATATCGGGCGGCGCCGTGCAGGTGCTGATCAAGGGCAGCGGCGTGCTGCCGGCCAGAGAACTCCTGATCGGCGGTTCGGGACTGTTTCTGTTTTCAGTGGCCTATGAATGCCTGAAGGCCGGGGCCGGTGTCAGGGCCGTGCTGGAAAGGACCGGGGTGGCGGACAAGCTGCCGCTGGCCGCGCAGCTGCCAATGCAACTGCCCAAATTGAGCGAAGGTGTCCGTTTTTTAAGCAAGATCCTGTTTTCCGGAGTAGCGCTGCGCTTCCGCCAACGCGTGCTCGAGGCCCGCGGCAGCGGCCGGCTGGAACAGGTCGTTGCCGCCAAAGTTGACGCCTTGGGAAAAATCATACCTGGCCGGGAAAAAACCTACGCCATTCCGCTGCTGGCCGTTTCTAACGGTTTCGCCGCCAATGTTGAACTGGCGCAAATGGCCGGCTGCGAAATTGAATTTCTGGATGAGCGCGGCGGCTGGGTGACCACCACTAGCGACGATCTCGAAACATCGGTTCCCTGCATTTATGCCGCCGGTGAGATCACCGGCATTGCCGGCGCCCTGAAGTCGATCAACGAAGGGGAGATCGCCGCCCTGGCCATCCTGAACAAGATGGGAAAAATGGGCGAGGCTGATTTTCACCTGCGCCTGAAAAAACTGCTGTCCGCCCGGCGCCGCCATTTGCGCTTCGGCAAATATTTCAACCTGCTGTACCGCATCCCTGCCGAAGACTATCTGGCCATTCCCGACGAAACCCTTATCTGCCGCTGCGAGGATGTGACCATGGGCGAGCTGCGCAAGGCCGTGGCCAATGGCTACGACACGCCGGCAACCTTGAAAATCGCCCTGCGCACAGCCATGGGCGACTGCCAGGGCCGCACCTGCGGTCCGATCGTCTACGATATCCTGGCCGCGTTGACCGGTCGTTCCCAAGCTGCCATGACACCGCTGGTGGTGCGGCCGCCGGTCAAGCCCGTGGCCATTGATTCTTTGGCCAGCTTTTCGGAATAAAAAATACTCATCCCTTCTCATTTCTTCCCTTCCCCCTTTCTTCGGGAAGAGATACGCATCGCCATGTTGAGGCCTTGCGAAACATATAGCGATGCCACTCCGCAATGCGGAGGGGGGCAGGGGGTGAGTTGACACTCGTCTCCAACTCATCCCCCGACCCCTTCTCTTGGGAAGAGAAGGGGAGCACATATAGAAAGGATTTAGCATATTGATCGCACTTCTTCTTTTTCCCCCTCTCTTTAAAAAGAGAGGGGGGTAGGGGGTGAGTTGACAATCGTCTCCAACTCATCCCCCAACCCCTTCTCTTGGGAAGAGAAGGGGAGTGTAAACAGAAGAAGTCGAAAGCAATTGTTTTTCTTTTAATTGAAGATTGGAACCAAAATATTTGCTAAAAAGTGTTCAAGTTCTTCTTCTATTGTCCTATTTGTGACTCTATACATAGCGTCTTAAATAATTGCGTATTAAAACTATTTCTGATATAATGGACTCCGACCTGTCTGCGTGCACGCACAGGCAGAAAGGAGGCCATCATGCATCGATTGGAAATCGCGAATGCGGATATCATTAGGATCGCTATTCAAAACGAAATCCAGAGGTCTGAAGAATCCCGCTATGACCATCGGCTTCACGGCGTTCTTCTTTCCTGCTCCGGCATGAGCGCTTACGACATCGCCGCTATCTTGGGGCAAAGCCCGAGAACAGTCCAGTATTGGATTCATCGCTTCCAGGACCGCGGCTTCGCCGGAATCCAAGAGGGAGAACGGCCAGGTCGGCCAGCAGCCTTATCGGAAAGCGCTCTCCAGGCAGTCGGCCAGGATCTTAGGCAAGAGCCGAGGCTTTTAGGATATCCCCAGACACTTTGGGACGGAAAACTCCTGAGTCATCACCTGAAGACCCTCTATCGGATCGACATTGGCGTCCGCCAGTGCCAGAGGCTTTTCCACCAACTCGGGTTCCGTCGGCGCAAACCCAGGGCTTTGATCGCTCAAGCAGACCCCGAGGCGAAAGCCGCATATAAAAAAACTCCAAAATCTGGCCCGAAGAAAGAACATTGATTTGTGGTTTGCCGATGAATGTCACTTTCAGCAGCACGGAACCCGTTGTACAATGTGGATTCCTCCGGAAAACACCGATCCTGTGCTTTTTCATGCCCCCACCAGGAAGTCGGTGGCCGTTTTCGGTGCCGTCTGTCCGGCCGACGGTCGCCTCGTCACTCTCATGGCCACGCCTTTCAACGCGGAAACATTCCTGGCGTTTCTGCGGTTGCTTCTGCGTCACGCCCGGCCAAAACGGAAAATGATCTTGGTCGTGGATAATGCTCGCTACCACCATGCCGTTGTTCTCAAACTCTGGCTTGACGCTCATCGTTCTCAACTTCAACTCGACTTCCTTCCGCCTTACAGCCCCGACCTCAATCCCATTGAGCGTGTTTGGAAGCTGACTCGGCGACTTTGTACGCATAATCGTTATTTTCCGCAACTGGAAGATCTGTTGGGGACCGTGTTCGAGCGATTCCAACTTTGGAGAAAACCTAATCTGATTCTCCATCAACTATGCGCAATCATATAGGTCGCCGTGTATAATTACCTGAAATCCGAGTTTGTTCATGACCAAATCTCTGAATAGATTATACTCTTTTTGATGTAAATGGATGCCCCCATCTACTTCAATGATCAATTTCTTTTCAAAACAAAAGAAATCTGCAACAAAAAAACTTTTCTTGCCTTCTATTTCAAATTTGATTGGATGCTGTCTTATGAATTTTTTGGATAAAAATCTACGATTACGAAGTTTTTCCCATAAAATGTTTTCTGCTGGCGTTTGCTTTTTTCGAAGTTCTCGGACATTTAAAATGATTTCTTCTCTCATTCATTTTATTATCACATTGTTATAATTCTTTCACAATTCTTTTTCTTTCATTTTTTCCCCCTCTCTTCGGGAAGAGAGGGGGGCAGGGGGTGAGTTGACAATCGTCTCCAACTCATCCCCCGATCCCCCGCGTTACGGGATGGCATCGCCGGATGTCTCACAAAGCTTCGGCATAACGCTGCGTACCTTTTCTTGGGAAGAGAAGGGGAGCACATATAGAAAGGATTTCGTATATTGATCACACTTCTTCTTTTTCCCCCTCTCTTCGGGAAGAGAGGGGGCAGGGGGTGAGTTGATTTAGAAAAGTTTCTTAAAACTCCCCATGTTCCGTTCTGCTGATGATCTCGTCCTGCAGCTCGGGGCCCAAATCCACGAAATAGTCGCTGTAGCCGGCCACGCGCACGATCAGGTCGCGGTATTTTTCAGGGTGCTTGCGGGCGGCGCGCAGGGTAGCGGCGTCAACCACATTGAACTGCAGGTGATGGCCGTTCATGGCGAAGTAGGTGCGCACCAGCTGCCCGAGGCGGACGATGCCGTCTTTCCCGGCCAGCAGTTGGGGGGTGAATTTTTGATTGAGCAGGGTGCCGCCGGTGCGCAGGTGGTCGATCTTGGCCGCCGACTTGAGTACCGCGGTCGGCCCCTGGCGGTCGGCGCCCTGGACCGGCGAAATTCCTTCGGAAAGCGGCTCTCCGCTCCGGCGCCCGTCGGCGGTCGCCCCGGTCTTTTTGCCGAAATAAATATGCACGGTGGTGGGCAGCAGGTTGATGCGGTAGCGGCCGCCGCGCATGTTGGGCCGGTCGTCAACGGCGCGGAAATACATCTCGAATATTTCCCGGGTGATGTCATCGGCAGCGTCGTCGTCATTGCCGTAGCGCGGCGTCTTGTTTTGCAGCAGCAGCCGCGTTTTCTCGGCGCCGCGGAAATCAAGGCGCATAGCCTCAAGCAGTTGTCCCATGGCCAAATCCTTCCTTGTGTACACGTGGTGACGGAAGGCGCTCAAGGCGTCGCTGATCGTTCCCAGGCCGACCCCCTGGATGTAGGAGGTGTTGTAGCGGGCGCCGCCGTCGTGATAGTCCCGGCCATTGGCGATGCAGTCATCTATGAGCAGCGACAGGAAAGGCACGGGCAGGTCGCGGGCGTACAGGCGGTCTATGACGTTGCTGCCGCGGACCTTGATGTCTATAAAATGTCCCAATTGTTTCTCAAAAGCAGCCATCAGGGCTGTGAAATTGGCGAATTTCTCAGGGTTCCCCGTTTCCAGACCTATTTTTTTACCGCTAAGCGGGTCGCGGCCGTTGTTCAGGGTGATCTCCAGGACCTTGACCAGGTTGAAATAGCCCGTCAGGATATAGCTCTCCCGGCCGAAGGCGCCGGTCTCCACGCAGCCGCTGGCTCCGCCGCGCCGGGCGTCGGCCAGGGATTTTCCCTGGCGCAGCAATTCGGCCACGATGGCCTCGGAATTGAACAGCGAGGGCTGCCCGAAGCCGGTGCGCACGATCTCAAGGGCGCGGTGCAGGAAGGCGTCCGGGCTTTTTTCACTGACCTGCACCATGGAGCTGGGCTGCAGCAGCCGCATCTCCTCGATCACGTCCAGGATCAGGTAAGAAACTTCGTTGACGCCGTCTTCACCTTCGGCGTTCAGGCCGCCGCTGTTGATCAGGGCGAAATCAGTGTAGGTGCCACTTTCCTCGGCGGTGACCCCGACCTTGGGCGGCGAGGGATGGTTGTTGAACTTGATCCAGAAGGCCTGCAGCAGTTCGCGGGCTTTTTCTCTTGTCAGGCTGCCGTCGGCCAGTCCGCGGCGGTAAAAGGGCAGGAGGTGCTGGTCGAGGCGGCCGGGATTGAAGGCGTCCCAGGGATTGGCCTCGCTGATCACCCCCAGGTGGATGAACCAATAGTGCTGCAGGGCTTCCCGGAAATCGCGCGGCGCCTGCGCCGGAACATGCCCGCATACCGTGGCGATGCGCAGCAACTCCCGTTTGCGGGACGTATTTTTTTCCCTGGCCGCCATTTCTCTGGCCCTGGCGGCGTAACGTCCGGCAAAAGCGATCATGGCGGCGGCGGCCGTGTCCATGGCCAGCAGCTCTTCCTGCCTGGCCAGCGCCTGCGGGTCATTGAAAAAATCCAGGCCCTGCAAGCTCGCCTTGATCTCCTGGCGCAGGTCCGCCAGTCCTTTGCTGTATATCTTTTCACCGCAGACCGTATGGCCCGGGGCGCGCTGTTCCATGAACTCTGTGAACACCCCGGCCCGGTAGGCTTCGAGCCATTCCGCTGACATGTGGGCAAACAATCGCTCACGCATGGTTTTTCCCGTCCAGAACGGGATGATCTCCCCGGCGAAATCGTTGCGGGTCTTGGCGCTGACGTGGAAAGGGGTTTTCTGCCGCTTGTCCAGTATGTCCAGGTCCTGCAGCGAATGGCAGGTGATCTCCGGGTAGGAGGGGGTGGCTTTGGCCGCCGGGCCTCTTTCACCGACCAGCAGTTCGTCGGCCAGGATAACTACTTTCTTGCGGGCCAGCAGGTAGGCGAAAGCCGCGGCGCGCTGGTGGGGAACGGAAAGTCCGTTGACCGCGGCACTGCGGTAGAAGCGGGTCAGTAATACGCCGCGTTCACTGGAGAGTCTCGGCTTGGCCCTCAGGCTTCTGGCGCGAAGTTTGCGGATCCTTTCGGTCATGTCAGCCTCCGATCTTGACTGTCAATTTTCGTTTCAAAAAAATTTTCCTGGCTTTTTGCATGGCTGCAGGCGCCGGCACCCGGGTTTCCGCCAGGGAGTCGAATTGGCCCAGGCGTTTGTTCTTGGCGCGGCCGCCGCGATGATAGGGGAGAAGATGCACGGGGTGGCGCCTGGGAAGAGAGGCGCAGAAATCGGCCAATTCGGCCATGTCGGCCGCTGAATCGTTGGCGCCGGGGATCAGGGGGATGCGGATGGCCAGGCGCGGAGCGATCAGGGAAAGTTTTTGCAGGTTTTTTATGAGCAGGCGGTTGGATACACCGGTTAGGCGCCGGTGTTTTCCTTCATCCATGATCTTCAGATCGAAGAGGAAAAGATCGGTCAGGGGCAGGATCTTTTCGAAATCGCCAAATGGGGCATGCCCACAGGTGTCGACGGCAGTATGCAGGTTTTGCTTGCGGCAGGCAGTCAGCAGCGCCTGCAAAAACCGCGGCTGCAGCAGCGGTTCACCCCCAGAGCAGGTGATGCCGCCTCCAGAGTTATGGTAGAAGGCAGTGTCTTTGGACAGCTGTCTCACGGCGTCCATGACCGTGACCCGGCTTCCTGCCAGCTGCAGGGCCTCGGCTGGGCATACCGTCACGCAGAGGCCGCAGCCGTCGCACTTATTTCTTTCCAGGGAGATGGAGCCCCCCCTTTTTTTTAAGGCATTCTTTGGGCAGGCGGCCAGGCAATCAGTACATTCTTTCAGGCAGCGGTTGGGGAAAACCATGATCTCCGAAGCAGGGGAAATGCCTTCGGGATTGTGACACCAAGTGCAGCGCAGGGGGCAGCCTTTGAAAAAAATCGTGCTGCGAATGCCTGGGCCATCGTGGATGGCGAATTTTTTGATCGAGAAAATAGTTCCTTTTGGCTGCATTTACTGATATCTGATATATCAGTTATTTTTGTAAAAGTCAATAGCCGCTAGAGACAAGTTTAAAATATTTTTAAAGTTTCACACAATCCCTTCTTCTCCTTCAGGGGAAGGGGTCGGGTACGCATTGCTATGCTGAGGTTTTACGAAGCATCCAGCAATGCCATCCCGCAATGCGGGGTGATGGGGCCAGTGCTCCGAGCCTCACCCCCCGGCCCCCTCTCCTAAAGGCGAGGGGGAGAGCAACGATTTAGAAGCCGCTAGAGATAAGTTTAAAATATTTTTAAAGTTTCACACAATCCCCCCTTCTCCTTTAGGAGAGGGGCCAGGTGATGGGGCCAGTGTTCCAAGCCTCACCCCCAGCCCCCTCTCCTAAAGGCGAGGGGGAGAGCAACGAAATTTGAGTTTGCAGAGTCAAGTGCGCACTTATTTTTATTTGTCCTTTTTCCTGACTTGTCAAAAATATTTTTCCTGGAGTATACTGCCGGAATGAGAAAAGCGAAAGGCATGATCATAGTGAAATCCCTGAAAGAGCAGGTTTACGAATACCTGCGCCAACAGTTCCAGCAACACCGCCTGCAGCCGGGAGCGGTGATCAACATGGAGGCCACCAGCAAAAAACTGGGCATAAGCAAGACGCCTTTGCGCGACGCACTGATCCAGCTGGAGATGGAAGGATTCGTCACCATCAGCCCACGGCGGGGCATATTCGTCAATGAATTGCCCTTGGCTGAGATCAGGGAATTCTACCAGGTGATAGGCGCCCTGGAAAGTTCGGCCTTGCAAGCGGCCTTTTCCCGGCTTGGGGAGTCTGGTATCCGTAAAATGGACCAATTGAACCGCCAGATGCAAAAGGCCCTCGATCATGACGATTTTGATCTTTTTTACCATAAAAACCTGCTTTTTCACGACATTTTTATCGAGCTGAGCGGCAACAAGACCTTGATACGCATTATCGGCAACTTGAAAAAGCGGCTCTACGATTTTCCCCAGCAGCGGCAATGGATCAAGGAATGGGAGGAATCGTCCATTCGCGAGCACCAGGAGATCGTGGATTTTCTGGCAGCCGGTGACTCGCAATCGGCGGCGCTTTTCCTGCGTGACGTGCATTGGTCGTTCGCGGTCCAGGAAAAGTTCATCTGTAAATATTATGGCGCCAAGAAAGCATAGAACAAGTTAATATTTAAAAATCAAATTACAATAGTAATCCGGCCATTTTTCTTCATGATTGTCTTTAAGTAGGACAGGTTTAAAACCTGTTCCTACATGCTTAACGATCTCCGATGGGGTGGGCCGGAAGCGTCCCGTCGGGAATATTTTGATTGTTGACACGGGTTTTGAAGTCGGGTATAATCGCACTTAAGCTGGGAAGTCGTCCAATGGCAGGACATGCGACTCTGGATCGTATAATCGGGGTTCGAGTCCCTGCTTCCCAGCCATGTTTCTTCTTGGCAATAAGCGGTTATTTCTTTTTTTAATCCGCTTTTTTTACCCTCGTGGCGCTATCGTCTAGGGGTTAGGACGGGTGATTCTCAGTCACTAAACCGGGGTTCGAATCCCCGTAGCGCTGCCACTTCCCACCTGCGTTTCGGGGTTTTCCCCATTGCAAAGTCATCCGACCTGCAATGAAATTGCAATGGTTTTTACTCATTTTTGTCATCTGTGAAACCTGCTGGCAGCATTTTGATGGCTTCTTTATTATCATCTGCAACCACATGACCGTAGTATTTTGCTGTGATTTCAATTGATTGGTGACCGAGCATTTTACTCACCACTGTCAACGGCAATCTTCTTGTGAAGCTTGCCAACGGCACCCAGGTCACCGGTACTAGCGGTGGCCAGTTCAAATGTTCAGGCTCTAATTCAATATCTGATATTGTTGTCACTGATGCTTCTGGCCATTACACCGGCTATGCTGTGTTCACGGATTCTGATGGCAATGTCATTTCTTATAAGGATCGCAATGGTATGAATAAGTCTTTTACTGTCACTGCAGGTTTTTCAATCTAATGAAAGTTTTCAAGGTTCCACAGTTTAAATATTTATTGTTAAAAAATCTTTTTTCAATAATTTTCCGTAAAAAAATCACTGCCACTGCCCCCCACATTGACATTTCAGATATTTATCCTCAAAATGCAAGCATGGGGAGAAATAGATTTTCCTATAAGTATCTAAAGGAGCCTAAAATGAGAAAAGTTCTAGTTACGCTATGTGTCAGTTTTGCACTACTCATTTCGGGCTGCGGTACGTCCAAAGGAGCCAGAATCATATCGGTTAAAACTGTGGATAAGATCAATACGAGTGGTGGCGTCTCCTTCCATTTCGAAGGGAAGGACATTATTGAAATTGTCCTGGATTTTGGTTTTGACAAAGAATTTGCCTCCGGTTTGGACTCAAATGATGTTGATACCTATAGAAAAAACCTTTATAAAATCTTGATCAAAGAGGCGCATCTTTTCTACGAGGATCAAGAAGTTGAACAAATTTACGGGTACTGGCCTAAGAAAGCCGGCAGCAATTATGCCAAAAGCTTAACCTTGTTCTATACTTTGCCCCAAAGCCGTTCAGTCCAGAGTTTGAAATTTGTGTACGATGGCAGCGTTTTGGGCAAGGGGGCGGCGGGCATTGATAAGGTCATTAATCCCTAGTCCGTTGATAGTCTTTTATTTCAAAAAACATACTATCATTGCTTTTTTATGGGAGTGGAAATGTTCCTTTTTAGGGAACGCCTAAACATTAATTTCTCAATTGACATTTCAGATATTAATCCTCAAAATGCAATTATGGGGGAATTTGATTATTTTGGGGCCCTGGGTGCCCTGTTTCCTCAAATCCATTGGGGAAGAGTTTTACATGGGAAACAATATCGGCAAGATATCTATTCCTAACCGGGGAGCACTGCTGAGGCTTGTCCTTGCCTTCCTAGTGCTCATGACCTTTTGCAACTCCGGAAAGAAGTGGACGGAGGTCGAGTCATTCACTAATAAAGACAAAACCATATCCGCCGGGCTTCGGTTTCGGCTCGAGCCGGTCGCGGATGGGAAGGGCCTGATCAAAAACACCGGCATGGTATTCAACGCCACATTCTCATGCACCCGCCTTGAAGGTGAAAAAGAGGTTTCCTACAGGACGGAAAGTCACTTCAAGTCCAGGGCCTCCCAGAAAGGAGGATCTGTCGTTGTCCAAACAGTCTCATCCCAGGATGTGAAACAATGGCCGGCCGTCGCTGGCACACAGGAGATCAGGATCATGTGCCCATTCTTTCCTTGGGAGATCACATCCGATAAACAAGGGGATGTCTATTTCTACATGAGGGACGCCGAGGATGGGACTGTGGTGAGCAACATCATCCTCATCCCGGTCAGGATCAAGGTGGGGTCGGACTAAGTATCCAGATAAAAAAGATAAAAAGGAGGTACAAAATAATGCATGAAAATATTTTTACCGATGCCAACCATGCAGATCAAATAGTTTGTGAAAAATGCAGGGCAACTATCGTAACCCCTGAAGGTATAAAGGTTGACTTCAAGACAAGGAAAAAAGTCAGAAAAATCCCTGGCGGAGGCAGTATTTCATTAATTATTTTAGGTTTGCTTTTTTTTATATCAACCATTATAAACTGGAAAAAAGCTGACTTAGAAATCGCAATACCGTTGGCCCTTGTTTTAATGGGCAGTGGTCTGTTCTTGATGTATCGCCATTATAAAAGAAAAACTTCTTTACTGTTCAACGCAATTTGTCCGGAATGCGGCCATAAAACCCGAAAATGGGCACAGAAAAGTCCCGTGCCTGATTGTCCGAAATGCGCTGAAACATGGGTATACAGGCAAGAGATACTCATCAACACGAAGGATGGTAAAATTATAAAATCAACCCAGTTTACAGGTGGATTATTCTCAATACTTCTTGGATTGGTAGCCCTTTTCGCATTTATTGCCGTGCAGTTGGCACCGGAAGTCAAAGGCATGGGGTTGTATTATCTGGCCCTTGGAGCATTTTTAATTTGGGGTGGGATCACATCCATAAGAGCCTATAAAAAGATTAAAAAGACTATTTTAAGTAAATACGAATGCTCTGCCTGTCATCATAAATGGAAAAACCCAAGCACATAAATATACGAAAAAAACAATCCTCTTCTCAGACGGATTATTCGATTCCCAAAACGATTTCCATCCGGTTCCTGAAATGGAAGAAAGCAAGGCATTTATTTTATTTTGGCTCAGGCAATCCTTTGGCCATTATAGCCTCAGCGTGGAGAATAGGGCAGAGACCCGGACCGAGGGTGATGTAAAAACTGCAATGAATTTGCAATGTGGTTTATAAGATTTAACTACCCGAGGCGACACCCGGAGTAGGGGAGTTTCGGGGGAAACCCTTTACTGTCTTAGTTCTTGGTGCAACGAAATTGCAATGCTTTTTTAACTCATTTTGACACGTTTTGACAGGCAGGGCATCCCCCCGAAAACATGAACATGCTTGATAAATCAGGGTTTTGAGACTTTTTTACAACAGATTCTCAGTCACTAAACCGGGGTTCGACCAATTCGCAATACGCGAATCAGGACTGCATCACCAAATATTTCTGTGGATCTCAGCTTGGTGATGCTGCACGAAGTGTGCGCAACAGCAGTTGCGCATCAATCCCCGTAGCGCTGCCATTCTTCGACCTCTTGACTAGGGGTGCAGTCACCAGATGCTTCGGCGGACCTCAGCATGGTGACGGGCTCCCAAAGAAAGGGGTGGCATCGCTCGATGCCTCGGAAAACCTCGGCATAGTGATGCGCTCCCGTAGCGCTGCCACTTCCCACCTGCATTTCGGGGTTTTCCCCATTGCAAAGTCATCCGATTTTTCCTTGCAGTGCAATTTGGCTACTCATTTTCGCTATTCGTAATTCCTTTGGGCAGCATTTTGATGGCTTCTTTTTTGTCGTCGGCCAGCTCATGAGCGCTACCTATTACTCCATCACCCCCGAGACCATGGAGCATAAATTGCTTTCAGAGGATCTGATCGAAGAGGTTTTGCAGAGGGCCAGTAAAGGAAAATCCAAAGCATGGAATTTCGTCCATGAAAACGTGGCCGTCGAAATCACAAAAAAATATAAGCATAAAATTGAATTTTTCGTAAGCCGGAATATCCCGAAATGGGAGGAAGGTCCACAGTGGCCGCGGCGCACTTAAACTCTTTTTCTATCAAGTATTATCCAAACCGTATAGGAATCGTGCCTCTACGGGCTTGCTATAGGCCAAAATGGGTGCTGATATGCCCTTCTTTATGGCCTGATAAAACTCTAGTGCCGACTATTGCTATTTCAATAGAAGTTATTTAAAATTCCATCATGGGGAAAAATGATTTTCCTATAGTGTCTTGCCAGGTGCTTCAAATTAAGCCATAGACTTATTCCGGGTGTTGTCTCGAAGAGATCTGGCTTTGCTATCCTGGTGTAAGCTTTAGGGTTTAGCTAGCCTTCAAACTTACTTTCATATAAGGAGATGATCAAATGAACGCAACAGTTATGTTGTCCGATTTCAATCACCCCTCCATCGTCGAAAAAGCTAAAGAACTAACTGAGGGTAAAGCAACGCGGTTAGAGAAACTTGAGGCTATATTTTACTTTATGAGAGACAGCATCAAGTTTGGTTTTCCTTCCACATGGGATGAATTGAAAGCATCAGAAGTCCTCGAATTAGGATTCAGCTATTGCAACACTAAGGCAAGCCTCTTCCTCGCGCTCTGCAAAGCGTCAAATATACCAGCTAAAATTCATTGTGCCCTCATCGACATTGAGATTATGAGAGGAATCTTTCCTGGATTTGCGTTTCCCTTCTTGCCGAAAGCAGGTGCACATTCGTGGATCGATGTTGAAATTGATGGCGACTGGAAACCTATTGACTCCCATATTAATGATAAAGCATTCTATGAGGGAGCGTTAAAGCGATTAAAGAGGAGCGGGCGATCAATAGGGTATTCGGTTTCCTTTATGGATGGGAAGAGCAGTTGTGAATTCAATTTCGGAGAGAAAGGATTTGTCCATATGGGAGCAGTAATTGAAGATCATGGAACCTGGGAAGATCTGTCAGAATATATATCATCAGAAAAATACGTCCGAATGAATCGAATGCAATCAATGTCCTATCCGATTATGGCTGCAATAAGTAATCGAACGATTGAGAGGATCCGAAAAGAATAAAGTGAAAAGGCTGGTTAACATCCTACTTTAGCCAACAATAAACGCGTGCTGGGTTTATCGAATTTCTGGCCTCAGTGTAGTTCGGTGGTAAGTTTTATTTACTGAATTGGGGACAACTTGTCCGCGGTAAGCATTACAAAGTTTAAATAAAATGCCTTATAATTTATCTCAACCGCATAGGGATCGTCCCTCTACAGGATTTCTATAGGCCTAAAATGGGTGGGGATATGCCCCTTCTTTATTGTCTTTCAAAACTACTGGTAGAAAACCCTGGGAGCCTATCTTGCTTGCGACCTATTGCTATTTCAATAGAAGTTATTTAAAATTCCATCATGGGGAAAATTGATTTTCCTATAGTGTAATGAGGAAAAGAGAGAAAAATCCATGGTAGGCAACACAGTTTTCCATTACCGGATCCTCGAGAAGCTCGGTGAGGGGGGCATGGGTGTCGTCTACAAAGCCGAGGACATGAAACTCAAGCGCACCGTGGCCCTCAAGTTTCTGCCGTCCCATCTTACAAAAAATGATACCGATAAAGCCCGGTTTCTTCATGAAGCCCAGGTAGCCGCTGTGTTAAATCACAACAATGTCTGTACCATTCATGAAATTCACGATGAAGGCGAGAATCCTTTCATTGTCATGGAATATGTGGAGGGGAAGACGCTGCGGGACATTATTGCCAGTGTAGGGGCGAAGCATTCCGGGGATGATATTGGAAAGAGTGATAAGATTCGTCCTGGGAATGCTTCGCCCCTAAAAATCCCCGATGTGATTGATTATTCCATCCAAATCGCCGAGGCATTGAAAGCTGCCCACAAAAAAAGCATTGTGCACCGGGATATCAAATCTGAAAACATCATGGTCACGGAAACCGGGCAGGTGAAGGTCATGGATTTTGGGCTGGCTAAACTGGCAGGTCCATCGCAATTGACAAAGACAGGTACGACGCTGGGTACGGTTTCTTATATGTCACCAGAGCAGGCCCGGGGGGAAGAAGTCGATCACCGAACAGACATCTGGTCTTTCGGAGTGATTTTGTACGAAATGCTGACCGGGCAATTGCCATTTAAAGGAGAGTATGAGCAGGCGGTTATCTATTCCATTTTGAATGAAAATCCGGAGCAAATAACATCTTCACGGTCTGACATCCATAAAAGCTTAAATAAGGTAGTGAAAAAAGCGCTCGAGAAAGATCCCGGCAAACGCTATCCTAATGCCGGTTCTCTGATCAAAGATCTGAAATCCTCAGGAAAAATCTCTTCAAAACTTCCATCCGAAGAGGAGTCCATCCCTTCGATTGCCGTGCTTCCCTTCCGGGATATGAGTCCCCAGAAAGACCAGGATTATTTTTGCGAGGGAATGGCGGAAGAGCTAATCAATGCTCTCGCTCATATTAAAGGGATGAAGGTAGCAGCCCGGACTTCGGCTTTCCAGTTTAAGGCTGTTGATCTGGATGTCCGCAGGATCGGTGAAGAGCTTGGGGTTAAAACAATTCTCGAGGGAAGTATCCGGAAAGCGGGAAACCGGCTCCGCATCACGGCACAGCTTGTCAAAGCAGAGGATGGATACCATTTGTGGTCAGAGAAGTATGACCGCGATTTAGAGGACATATTTGCCATACAGGATGAAATCTCTTTAAAAATTGTGGAAAATTTAAAGGTTACGCTCCTGGAAAAAGATAAGGCTAAACTCTTGAGGCGTTATACCGAAGACCAGGAGGCTTATGATCTTTATCTGAAAGGCCGCTACTTCTGGAACAGACGCTATGAAGGGGGCTTACAAAAAGCAATAGAGTATTTTAACCGAACCATTAAAAAAGATCCCTCACATGCTCCCGCCTACTCGGGGATAGCCGATTCCCTGAGTATACTCGGTTTGTTCTGGCTCCCCCCCAGAGAGGTTTTCCCAAAGGCAAGATCAGCTGCCCAGAAAGCTATCGAAATTGATGAGACACTGGCAGAAGGGCATACATCTCTGGGCTGGATTTTATTTATGTATGACTGGGATTGGACAGCCGCTGAAAGAGAATTTAAGCGGGCTATAGAACTTGATCCCCGCTATGCTTTAAATCATATATGGTATGCCTTATTTTTAAGCCAGATGGGACGGGTTGAAGAAGCAATGGTACATAGTAAGAGGGCTCTGGGGCTCGAGCCCGTTTCCCTCATTATTAATGCTTGTTCCGGACTCGTTCTTTGGACTAACAGGCAGTATGGCGAAGCTATCAAACAGGGTGTGAAGGCAGTTGAAATGGATCCGAATTTTTTGCTTTCCTATTGGTATCTGTCTTTAGGATACAACAGCAAAGGAATGTGGAAAGAATGTATTGCTGCCCTGGAGAAAACAGTCGTCCTGTCTGGTGACAGTCCTTTTTTTTTAGGGGCTATTGGGCATGCTTATGCGAACTCAGGACAAAAGAAAAAGGCACAAGAAATTCTTTGCCGACTGAAAGAATTATCAAAAACAAAATACAACTCCCCAATTAATGAGGCTTTGATTTTTTTGGGACTGGACGAGAAAGATCAAATGTTCGAATACCTGGAGAAAGCCTATAATGAAAGATCATTTTTGATTTCTAGTCTCAAGGTCGCTCAGGTATATGACAGCGTCCGCCAGGATCCAAGATATTTAGAATTATTAAAAAAAATTGGATTAGATAAATGATAGGCAAAACAATTTCCCACTATAAAATCCTGGAAAAACTGGGCGGAGGCGGGATGGGTGTGGTATATAAAGCCGAAGACACAAAACTCAAACGTACCGTTGACTATCTGCATCAAGAATAGATAAAGCTTTCCGTCCGCAACGACGCCATCGAATATCCAGAACCAGCCCACGCCGTCGGCTGGCTTGATTAGGGCCTCGGGGCCGCCGTTCTCGTCCTTGCCCCAATAGAACTTGACGTTGTCTTTGGTCGGTGCTGGCCCCCGCTGAATCGCGACGGTATTATTAACCAATTTCGCGCCCTTTAGAGTTATTGTTGATCCAGATAACAAAATTAATGAAATTTATGAAACAAATAATGATAAAGATCAGGTCATAACTAAATAATCTTAAGCGTCCATTCAAGCACATCTTCCCTTGATCCAAAATCTATGGCATTTTGACCTTCTGGATTATGTTCAATAAAATCCCCTTTACCTGGACTGCGGGATCATGGAGAAAATTGATTTTCCTATTAGTTGCTGCTGCTGCGGGCGGTTGACCCCGAAAACGAAACCGCTGCACCTTCGGCGTTCGGGGACAAGCAACTGCTGCACGAACCCATCATGGGCGGGGGGTTCTGGACTTCTATCGCCGTTCCGTTGGTGATACTCCAGGGAGGTTTGCTGGTCTTCGGCATCAGCCCGGTTGTTATTGCTTTCTGGATTGTGGTATTGTGGTTCTTGAAAAAGAAATCGGCATGACGGGCATGACAGGTATGACGTGTTGAAATTGAACTATGAAGAACACGAAGAGTACGAATAAATAAAATGGATAAAAAAAAGCCATCATTAACGACATTTATTTTTGCGGGTTTCTTCCTGGGCATTCTTGCGGGTTATCTTTTCGGGGAAAGTATTCTTCCCTTGGCGCAGGTACTGGCTGATATTTTCCTTCGTCTTTTGCGTATGGCGATATTGCCTTTGATCGTCACATCCATCATCAGTGGCGTGGTGAGTGTAGGCAGCGCGGCGGGGCTGGGGCGGTTGGGCTTAAAAACTTTCGTTTACTATATCGCCACTACCGTTCTGGCGATCCTTACCGGGCAGGTATTAGTAAATATTTTGCAGCCGGGCAAGGGCGCCCAGGTGGGATTGAAGAAGGCGGTGGAACATGTGCCGGCGGCCGGTTATGATGTCGGGGATTTGTTGATCCGCATCATTCCTGAAAATCCTTTTCAAGCATTGGCCAAGGGTGATGTTTTGCCGGTTATATTCTTTTCGCTGCTTTTCGGTTACTTTATCACGCGCTTGAAACAGGAACAAAAAGTCCAAATGGGGAATTTTTTCCAGGCCGCTTTTGATGCCATGATGAAGATGACGGGGTTCATTGTCTGGAGCGCGCCGTTGGGGGTATTCGGGATTATTGCCCGTATCGTCGCCAGCACCGGTTTCGAGGCGTTTCATTCGCTGGGTTATTATTTCCTGGTGGTATTGATGGGATTAGCGGTACACGCGTTCATTACCCTGCCGTTATTATTACGTTTTGTAGGCGGCATAAACCCGGTCAAGCATTACCAGGGCATGATGCCGGCGTTTATCACGGCTTTTTCCACCTGTTCGACCATAGTGACGCTGCCGTTGACCATGAAAGCGGTAACCGAGCATTCGGGGGCATCGCAGCGGGTGGCAAATTTTGTATTGCCGATCGGTGCGACGGTCAACATGGATGGTACAGCTTTGTATGAGTGTGTGGCGACCATATTTATCGCGCAGGTCTACGGGATTCATTTAAGTTTTACGGCACAGTTGGTCATTGTTTTGACGGCGCTCTTGGCATCGATTGGGGCGGCCAGTGTGCCGATGAGCGGGTTGGTGATGATGTCGATTATTTTGCGGGCGGTGGGTTTGCCGTTGGAGGGGGTAGCGATTATTTTGGCGGTGGACAGGATACTGGACATGTTCCGGACGACGGTAAATGTATTGGGTGACAGTTGTGGCGCGGTTATCATCTCCCGTTTGGAAGGAGAGTCCGCCACGCAAAATTAAATAAAAGGTTTTTGGGACTCCGGAACCTTTTTTCGCTGCCACTTCCTTGAATTCGTATCTACGGATGAGAAACCCCTCAACGCGGGGTGGCATCGCTGTATGCCTCGGAAAATCTCGGCATAGCTCTGCCATTCTTCACTATTTCAGTTTGCCGGAAATCAAATGTTTGATGGTCAGTCCCTGGATCAGGATGGAAAAAATGACCACGATGTAGGTCACCGTCAAAAGCGCCTCACGCTGCGGGCCCGGCGGCAAAGATAATACCAGCGCCACGGAAATCCCGCCGCGCAGCCCGCCCCAAGTCATGATCTTGATTGCATTCGGGCTGAACTTGAAAAAGGGTCTCATCAGTGTGATCGGCAAGCCCACACTGATAAAACGCGCCAGCAATACGGCCGGGATGATCAGCAAGCCCGCGAACAAATAGGGCTTGGCGATGGTGACGACCAGTATTTCCAGACCGATCAGCAGAAAAAGAACCGCGTTGAGGATCTCGTCCATCAACTCCCAAAATGAATCAAGGCGCTCCCGGGTATTGTCGCTCATGGCCAGATATCTGCCCTTGTTGCCGATCAGCAGCCCGGCCACCACAATGGCGATCGGTCCCGAAATGTGCAGGGCGTCGGCAAGGGCGTAGCCGCCCATGACCAGGGCCAGGGTAAGCAGTATTTCAACCTGGTAATTGTCCACGCTTTTCAACATGCGATAACTTATCCAACCGACAGTCAATCCAAAAACAATTCCGCCCAGGGCTTCCTTGACGAACAAAAGAATGGTATTCCCAAAAGTGATCCCTTCTCCTTTTGTCAGCAGTCCGAAAAAAAGGAGAAAAACAACCACCGCCACCCCATCATTAAAAAGGCTTTCTCCGGCTATTTTGGTTTCAAGGCTTTTGGACGCCCCGGCGGTCTTCAATATGCCCATTACGGCCACGGGATCGGTAGGGGCAATAAGAGCTCCAAACAATAAGAAATAAATAAATGGCATTTTTATGCCTAATAAAGCAAAAACAAGCCATGCCAGTACACTGACAATAAAAGTGCTCATGGCCACGCTGAACGTTGACAAAACAGCGATCACCCATTTGTGTTTGATCAAGTCGTTAAGATTGATATGCAAAGACCCTGCGAACAAAAGAAAACTCAACATGCCGTGCAAAAGGGTTTTGTTGAAATCAATGCTTTTAAACAACAGGCTGGCGTAGCCGTAGACATTCACTATTTCAAAGAAGTCCAGCAGAACCAGGCTTAGAGACATGATTATGGCGATAAGCATGATGCCGATAGATGTTGGCAGCTTGATAAAACGATAATTGAGATAACTGAAAACAGCCGCCATGGTAATAAGCAGGGCCGCGATATTTACGGTTTCCATTTTTCCGCTTTTTTCATTTTTATTTTTATCCTGTTGGACATTGTAGCTTTTCAGCATGGTTTTTTCAAAATATTGTGGAAGGGCGGCACGACATTCTTTTTAATTTCGCAGCTGGGGCGCTTTCGACATCCCCGGCAGCGGCGTACGCAGCCCATTTTAGAGAAAAATGGGCGAAGTCGCTTCCCGGCCGGAATGCGGACGGGATTTAGCTGAAGGGGATGTCGGAAAAAGCCCCACAGGGTGCATTCCTGTACAATCTTGAAAAAAAATGAAAGATGCTGGAATTGGTGAGCGTTCGTTCTTGCGGGTTTGACATGACTATGTTTATTACTTAAAATAGCGCCTGAAAGAGGGGATTGATGTTCCAGTAGTATCCCACAAATATCCCCTGCTAAAATGTAAAAAGGAACCATGCTGATTCACATTGTAACGGACAATTTCTCGACCGGCGGCGGTATTGAACACATATTTCAGATTGTGAAGGGCTTGCCAGCGCTTAATTTCAGAATTTTTGCCGACGCGGGCGATGCGCTCGCTAAATTTTCCGGACTTGGCAACGTTGAAACCTGTCCCCGGGGCTTCAGCCCGGCGCTGGTCCTGAAAACAAAACCTGACTTGATCCATATCCACCACCTGCGCCCGCTCCTGGCATTTTATCGGAATCCTCTGGCAAGATATGAGATTCCGGTCATTTATACGGCTCACGGGCTGCACATTCACAAATATGAATTCTCGCCAGGCGTTTCAGACAGCCTGAAATACAAATTGAGATTCGCGTTGGAAAAATACCTTTTTGCCAGGGCCGAGCAGATCATAACCGTTTCCCAAGCGGATCAAAATTTTATCAGGACCAAATACAAATTGAATCATGTCCGTTATATAGCCAATGGCATCGATCCTTCCCGCCTTGAAGAAGTGCAGAGCCAAAGGGAAATCGGCGATGAATTCCAACTGCCGGCCAAACGCATTCTCTTCATTACCGTTGCCCGTTTTAATTTTCAGAAAGGCTACGATGTATTGATCCGGGCCATTGCCCTGATCAGGGATTTTCTCAAAGAGAAAAACGCCAGGTTTTTGCTGGTCGGCGATGGAGAAACCCTGCCCGAAATGAAAAAAATGTCCGAACGACTGCAAGTAGCCGACCTGGTCCATTTCTCTGGCACCAGAAAAGATGTGTACCGCCTGATGAAATCCGCGGACCTTTTAATTCTCACCTCCAGGTGGGAGGGACTTCCTATCGTGCTGCTCGAAGCCGGACTGCTGAAGCTGCCGGTTATCGCCTCCGACACTTTTGGCAACAATGAACTGTTGGGCGAAGACAGGGGAGTAATGTTCAAGAATGAAAACATCCTTGACCTGGCAGAAAAAATAAAAAGTATCCTGAACGGTGAATACAAACTCGCCACCCAGGCGGAAAACCTCTATCATTTCGTAAACTGCAACTACAGTGTTGCCAAAATGCTTGCCGGTCTGCAAGACACATATGCATCGACTATTGGTGGAAAAGGTGGAAACCCGGAAAATTGACATATCCATCATTATCCCTGCGAAAAATGAAGGGGAAAATATCAGGAAATGCCTGGATATGGTAATGGCCCAGGAATGTTCTTATATTTTTGAAGTGATCGTTATCGATTCGGGCTCGCAAGACGATACGGTCGCCATGGTCAAGGAAAACAAAAATATCAGGTTGGTCGAAATCAGACCAGATGAATTCGCCCACGGCAAAACAAGGAACTTCGGCGCGAAAATGGCTCAGGGAAATTTCCTGGTCTTCCTGAACGCCGACGCCATTCCCCACGATCATCAATGGCTTTCCGCCCTAATCGATGAGTTTGCCGGGAATGAAAAGATCGCTGGGGTGTACAGCCGCCATGTGCCTAAAAACGATTGCCACTTGTATATGGCCAGGGACCTTGAGAAATCGATGCCAGCAAAAAGAATCGAAAAAGCCCGGGTTGACCGCCACGATTATTTTCTGTTTTCGACCGTCAGCGCCGCCATCAGGAAAGATATCTGGAGCGCTTATCCTTTTCTCGATGAGATTTTAATCGCCGAGGATCAAAATTGGGCAGAAAGAGTGTTGAAAAGCGGTTATAAATTGATCTACACCCCGGCTTCAGTTGTGCAGCATTCCCACAATTATTCCCTGAAAGAGTTGTTCAGCTTGAAATGCATGGTGGGCAGATCATCCAATAAGTTCTCCAACAGGGCCAGTGCCTTATTAGCGGGTGTTTTTCTGGCTTTGGGCGGCATGATCTATAAATTTTCCGGAGATTGCATTTATATTTTACGGAGCGAACTGTCACTCAAAAGAAAAATCATGGAGATGCGCATCAGCCTGGGAGCAAGGATATTCAGTTTTTCCGGCAGGTATATAGGCTGGCTGAAAGGATCAAGGCCTGGATAAACCATTTCAAACCTGAGGTCCTAGTGGAGATGCGCAGCCCGCGAAATTGCAAGAGTAGCGCTGCACCCTTCCTTATGCTAATATCATTCAACCATGATCATCAATCGCAATTGTGAATTCAAATGCTAGCCGCGCCTTCCTTAAGCAAACTGGAGATAAATCTGCTGCCCCTGAAAAAGTACGATGGGCGGGTGGAGGTCATAGCCGATGATGAGCGGTTGCGGGCGCTCATGCCGGAGCTCCATGGCGAAAAGGTCCTGGGCTTTGATATCGAGGTCAGGCCGACCTTCAAGAGCGGCGACCATTTTCCGCCCGCCCTGGTGCAAATGGCCGGTAAAAAAAGGGTTTTCCTGGTGCAGTTAAAAAAATTGCATTCCCTGCACCTGCTGGCCGGGTTGTTTGCTGATGCCAAAATTATCAAGGCCGGTGTGGCTGTGACCGCAGACATCGCCAAGCTCCATGAAGTGATGCGCTTCACTCCCGCCGGCTTCGTCGAACTTGGAAAAATGGCCGCTAAGGCTGGCATCAAGGCCATGGGCGTGCGCACCCTGGCCGCCCAACTGCTGGGCTTGCGCATTTCCAAGGGGGCGCAGTGCTCCAATTGGGAGCGCTCAGAGTTGACCCCGGCGCAGATCACATACGCGGCCACCGACGCCTGGGTATGCCGGGAATTATTTCTGTTTCTGGAAAAAACGGCAGCGCGGGTCACAAAATGAGGTATGCCAACCTTTCTTATGCTGGGGGAAGTTAATGAAACTTTCTGCCAATAAAACAAAGATCATCTGCACAATCGGACCATCGTCGGAATCTCCCGTAGTGATGGAAAAGATGATCGGAGCCGGGATGAACGTGGCCCGGCTCAATCTGGCGCACGGCCATGCGGATTTTCATAAAAAAAACATTGAAAATCTTCGTTTGGTTGCTCGCTCAAGCGGCCGCCGCCTAGCCATCCTGGCCGATCTTCCGGGTCCCAAGATCCGCATCGGTATTTTAATCAGGGAACCGCTCGATCTGAAGACTGCGGACCATGTCGTCCTGACAACCGGGAAACCCTCCGCTGATGCCTTACAGATCCCGGTAAATTTTGACCGTCTCCCCCAAGTCGTAAAACCGGGGGATATCATATTTCTAAACGATGGCTTCATCCAGCTCGAAGTATCGGCAATAGACCGCAAGGAGGTCCGCTGCCAGGTCCTGGTCGGGGGCGAACTGCGCTCAGGCAAGGGCCTGAACCTACCGGGCAAGGCACTCGGCATCAGCGCTTTCACCGACAAGGATGCCGATTGGCTGCGCTTTGCTTTTTCCCAGCAACTGGATGCCCTGGGCCTCTCTTTTGTCGAATCGGCCTCCGACGTCATTGCCGTGCGCCGGGCGGCAGCCCACATGGGTTATCATCCTTTTATCATTGCCAAGATCGAGCGCTCGCGGGCTCTTGACAACATGGAAGAAATCCTTAGGGCGGCCGACGGGATCATGATCGCCCGGGGAGACTTGGGGGTGGAGATCCCCATCGAACAAATCGCCTTGGTGCAGAAACAGCTTGTTTATCAGGCCAATCTTCTGGGAAAGCCGGTGATCACGGCTACGCAAATGCTGGAATCCATGACGGAAAATTGTCGGCCTACCAGGGCCGAAGTCACGGATGTGGCCAACGCCATCCTGGACGGGACGGACTGTGTGATGCTCTCGGAAGAAACGGCGCTGGGAAAACACCCGGTTGAAGCCGTCGCCATGCTGGCAAAGATTGCCGAGGTTACCGAGCCGCAAAGGCCAGGCGCCCGCGCCCGGGAAACCCTACAAGCCCAAGTCGGCCAGGGCAAAGCCAGTCACACGGATGTGATCGCTTTAAGCATGGAAACCATCCTGCAAGGGGTCGCTCTGGCCGCCGTCATGGCGCCCACACTCAGCGGCGCCACGGCCAGGAATATTTCCCGCTTGCGGCTGCCTCTCTGGATTGCGGCCGTGAGTCCCAACGAAAGCACCTGCCAGCAAATGCAATTTTCCTACGGCATCCACCCCGTGCATGAAGTCAATCTGCCCACGGATTGGAAGGTCTATGCCGGAAATTGGCTGCAAAGCCATGGAGTGAAAGGAAATATTGTCCTTCTTATCGAAGGACCATCCCCAAGGAATCCAGGAGCGAATTACAGGCTGGAAATGATCGATCTCGAGCGCCCACCGCAAACATAGAGAAAACGGGCCATTTCCTCCATATAGTGATACCGCCAGCAAACAAATTATATGGCCGGGTCTAAAATGGAATGATCTCACCAGGATTGGCCGGGGAAATCCTTTTTCTTCGGCCATAGAAAAAATCGTCAAGGAGAAGAGCCAGATGTTGGTTGATAGGGTTTCGCGAAACATAAAAACGAACCAGGCGATGCAGCAGGGTGTCGGGTTTGGTGTAGGGACAGGAACGAATGCACAGCGCACAATCGGTGCCGATCTGCTTCCAGAAAGCATAACAACTCTCTTGCTTGATGGACCAGTGCCGGAAAGACCGCGAATGAGGTTCTTCGTCATTGGCGATGGCCCGGGTCGGACAATTGTCGGCGCATTTTTTGCAGATCCGGCAAAAAGTATCGGCATGGATGGCACGTTTTGGTGTGGACTCAAGTTCCAGTTCAGTGCTGACCACCGACAAACGGACACAGGGACCGTAAACAGGGTGGATCAGCAAACCCAGTCGCCCCAGTTCGCCCAGGCCGGCCTCAACAGCCAGCGGGACACAAAGGACTTCGTAGTTGCCGTCGGTATGGGCCCGGGCCCGGTAGCCCAGGCCGCGGATATATTCGGCGATGATGGCTGCGATCTTGGCCGATTCGACATACTGCCGGGCCGACTCCAGAATAACCGGCAGGGTCGGAGACTTGGCGATCATCCGCCAGTCCATGGCCACCACGATGACCACGGCAGAACCCCGGGCCGTTGCTATTGCTTCTCCCCAGTTCTCGGCCCGGCGGCCGGCATGGCTGTAGAAATGATGGGGCTGCAGGCTGGCGATGCCGACGTCGACGGCCCCGAAATAACGGGCCGTGCGAATAATCGCAGCGCGGATGATGGAGGGATCCAGCGATTTTTTTTCAGCGGCCGCTTCCCCGCTGCCGGCTGATCTGGTTCGTTCAAGGTAGGAAAATGCAGCGCTAAAAACCGTGGAATAGTAAGGGGAATCATACACATGGCCCGCTTGTCCCAGCTCGGGCCGGGAGTGGATTTTTTCATCCCCCTCACGCAAGTGGGGATTCTGTGCATAGTACCGCTCGGCCAGGTCGGGATGGTATCGCAGTTGGTTGCGGGAGAACATATGGTCGCGTTCATCAGCGCGCTCGATACTGCTCAGATCGGACTCGACCGCGGCCGGGAAAAATTTGAGCAACGATAAGGCGGAAAAAATGAACAGCAGCACCAGCAGAGCCACATTGGCGAACTGCACAACTGTGCTTTGCCGCCAATGGACCATGATCCCCCAGGATAAAGCATTGGCCAGAAAAAACAGAATCGACAGCCCTACTGCCCGTTTTTCCCCTTCGCGGCAGGAAGTAACGGCGAATAAAAGGAAGAACAAGGTCCCGGCCAGCAAACCAATCCAATCGATCCAGTACATGATCATGATTAACCTTGTGCCACGATGATCACGTTTTTAGCGCGGATATCCGGACCGATAAAACGCGTTTTGGCCAAGCGGGCGAGCTTGTACCCCGCATTTTCCATCATCTGGATGAGCTGAATCCCGTAATCCTCGATCATCGCCCGGTCAAGCTCTTTGATCTGCTCTGTGGTAACGAAAGGGATGGGAGAGACCTGGCATTTCATGATCATGGATTTGCGGTTCATCCTTCTATTGCCTGCTGAATTTGCTTGATGCCGGACAGGATATCGCCTTTCAGATCGACACGCAGGACCCGCCGTTTTTTCTGCTGCAGGGCCTGGTAGTCTCCATGGGCTTGGGCGTGGATCAGTTGGCCGAAGCTAAAGTCGGTTTCAGGAATGTCCACATCCTGGCCGGGCTGATCGAGAATCTGCAGAAAAAGGCCTTCATTGCGACCGCCCTTGTGCAGCTGTCCCGTCGAATGCAAAAAACGGGGACCGAAACCCAGCGTGGTGGCCAGTCGGTTTTTTTTCAACAAGGCCAGGCGAAGGTTCTGTAGTGAGCGCGTCGTTTCCGCGTCAGGATTGAGGTAGGCTTGGATGGCCACATAATCTTGCGGCTGAGCTTGAGCAAGCCAACCCGCCAGGGCGGAGGAGAGCGCCTTGATGTCGTCCCCGGAAACAGCGTCCAGGTGGGTGGATGTCTGCCGTTCTGATTTTTCACGTTTGCTCATTGCTTCTCTCGCCAGTTCCTTGGCCAACTCAACATCGGGTTGATTGAAGGGATGGATCCCCAAAACGGCTCCGGCCGAGGCGATGGCGATCTCCCAGCGGAAGATTTCCTGGCCAAGTGAGTAGACGTCCTGCAGATTTATGCGGATGACGGGATGACCTAGTTTTTCCAGTTCTGTCAATCGATCATCCAATTTGTAATCATGGGCCAATTGCATGCCGACAAAAATCCGGTCCCGACCATAGTTTGCCGGCGGAATGAACGGTTCGTTGACGATGGGCACAACGCCTTTTCCCTGCTTGCCGGTGCTTTCGGCGATCAACTGCTCAAGCCAATCCGGGAAAGCAGCCAGCGCCTCAGATGTCAGGATGGTCAACTTATCCTTATCCTTGGCCAACTCGCCCAAGGCCGCTCCGAGCCTGAAACCGGGGGCCGTGTCCTCCGGGACACAGAAAGCGTTGTTTTCCGCTGCCAGCCAGGCACGATCCAGCAGGAGGTGAACATCCATGCCGATCAGCGCGGCCGGAACCAGGCCAAAATCGGACAGGGCCGAATAGCGGCCGCCGAGATCGGGGGGCGCTTCAAAGAGACGGCGAAACTGGCGTTCCCGGGCCATTGCGGCCAATGGCGTGCCCGGATCGGTGATGGCAATGAAGCGCCGGCCTGGAATGTTGTCGAGACGGCTGACCCGGGCCCAAAAAAAACGAAAGAACGAGAGAGGCTCAAGGGTCGTTCCTGATTTGCTGGACACGACGAAAAGCGTGCGCGCCAGATCGATCCGCTCAGCCACTGCCCGGACCGCTGCCGGATGGGTGCTGTCCAGGACAAGCAGCTGGGGAAAGCCGGGGTTGTTGACGAATATTTTCTGAAAAACTTCCGGAGCCAGGCTCGAACCGCCCATGCCCAGCAGAACCACGTGTGTGCAGCCTTCGGCTTTCACTTCCGCGGCAAAGGAAGCAAACATTTCGAGTTTTTCATGCTGCAGTTCCGGCAAATTCAACCAGCCCATGCGGTTGGTGATCTCCGTTAGCGGCCGGTCCGCCCAGAGGGAATCATCCTTGGACCACAAGCGGCGAGAAAATTTCATTTTCTTCCAGGCGGCCAAGCGGGCGTCGAAAGCAGGTTGGTGTTCCCCCAGGCTGAAACTCTGGTCAACTTGCTGAGTGGATAATGTCGCCTGGCGCTTTTCAGCCAAAGTGGCGAGCAGGGCATGGAAAGATTCCTGGAACGAAGCCACCCCTTCATCCTGCAAGCGTGCCGCGATCGCTTCCAGGTCCACGCCGAATTCAGCCAGTGAACTTAAGTATTTTTCGGCAACGGCAACTTCTTCTTCCAGGCTGGGTCTCATTTTTCCGTGGTCCTTGAACGCTTGAAGAGTGGCCGGCGGCATGGTGTTGACCGTATCAGGGCCGATGAGTTCCTCGACATACAGGACATCCGAATAGGCGGAATTTTTCGTTCCGGTGCTGGCCCAGAGAGGGCGTTGACTGCGCGCACCGCGCCCGGCCAACTCCTGCCAATTTTTAGCGCCGAATATTTCCTGGAAGCGTCGATAGCAGATTTTGGCATTGGCGACAGCGATCTTTCCCCTGAGCGACAGGGCAGCCGCGCTGCCCTGGGCCGTCAGGGCCTTGTCAACGACGGAATCGACGCGACTGACAAAAAAAGACGCCACGGAAGCCACCAGCCGCGGATCCTGGCATCGCTCCATCCCCAGTAAAAAAGCCTGGGCCACGGCTTCATACTGGGAGAGAGAAAAGATCAACGTTACATTGATATTCATGCCTTCGGCAAGCAGGGCTTCAATGACGGGAATGCCCTCCGCAGTTGCCGGCACCTTGATCATCACGTTGGGGCGGCCGATTTTTTTCCACAGGTGCCGGGCCTCTTCGATGCTGCCGGCGGTGTCATGGGCGAGATCGGGAGATATTTCCATGCTGACAAAGCCGTCCCGGCCGTCAGTTTCATCATGGATTTTTCTCAACAGGTCGGCGGCCATTTGGATGTCTTTCACGGCCAGCTGCTCATAGAGCGCCATGGCGCCGAGGTGTGGATCGCGCTCGATCCAGGCCAGTATCTCCTGTTCATAGTCCGAGCTGCCGGCGATGGCTTTTTGAAAGATAGCGGGATTGCTCGTCACTCCGGTCAGCCCGTCTTCGGAAATCAACCGTTCCAGCTCGCCGCCGCTGATCAGATTCCGCCTTATATAGTCCAACCAGACCGATTGTTGATAGTTTCGCATTTCCTGTAATGGATTCATGGGCTTGTTCTTCATGGAAAACAATTTAATTCTATGTCCCTAGTTCGTGGCTGGGGCGTTTTTCGTAGGCTGAGATCTTTTTCAAACGCTGTTTATGCCGGGTGTTCCCGCTGAACGGGGTCTTCAACCAGATGGCAACGATGGCCAGGATTTTTTTTATGGGGAAAAAGCGTCCGCGCAGGCCCAGGATATTGGTGTCGTTGTCGATCCGTGACATTTTCGCCGAGTAGGCGTCATAGGCGGCCACCGCCCGAATGCCATTGACCTTGTTGGCGGCGACAGTCATTCCCGTGCCGGTTCCGCAAATCAGGATGCCCCGGGAATTTCTCCCACTTGCCACCCGTTCGGCCACGCGGATGGCGTAATCGGGATAATCGACCGACTTCAGCGAATCGGTCCCCATGTCTGCGAAGTCGATCTTTTTTTTCACCAGGAATAGTTTGATTTTTTCCTTTACTTGAAAACCGGCATGATCGGACGCGATATATATTTTCATGCACCCTCCATACCTTGCGATCATGGTTTTGCAGCCAACAGGTCCTTCACAACCTGGACCACATGCCCGGCGGTAAAGCCGAATTTTATCTGCAGTGCCGGCAACGGGGCCGACGCCCCGAAGGTTTCCATGCCGATGCTGCGTCCCAACGGCCCGACATACCTGCTCCAGCCCAGCGTCGAGGCTTGTTCGACGGAGACCCGGGCCGTGACCTCCGGCGGCAGGATGCTCTCCCGATACTCCCTTGTCTGTTTTTCAAACAATTCCCAGGAGGGCATGCTGACTACCCTGGCTGCGATATTTTCCGCCTGCAGCTCGTGATACGCCGTCAGGCAGAGGGCGACTTCGCTGCCACTGGCCAGCAGCAGCACCCGGGGCTTGCCGTTCCCGGCATCGGCCAGGATATAGGCCCCCTTGGCGACAGCGGAAGCCGGCCCATATTTCGAGCGGTCGAACGTAGGCAGGTTCTGGCGGCTGAGGATGAGGGCCACCGGCTCGTGCCGGAGTTGAATGACCAGCTTCCAGGCTTCGACCACTTCATTGGCATCGGCCGGGCGCAGGACGATCAGCCCTGGCATGGCACGCAAGGAGGCCAGGTGTTCGACGGGCTGGTGGGTGGGACCGTCTTCACCGACGCCGATGGAATCATGCGTAAAAATGTAGATCACCGGGATTTCCATGATGGCGCTGAGCCGGATGGCGGGGCGGCAGTAGTCGCTGAAGACAAAGAAACTCGAACCAAAAGGCCGGATCTTGGAAAGCGAAAGTCCATTGAGAATGGCCGCCATGGCGTGTTCGCGCACCCCGAAATGGATGTTGCGCCCGGAATAGCTCCCAGGGGCGAAATCCCCGGCTCCGGGCAAGACCAACCGCGTCTTGGTGGAAGGAGACAGATCCGCGGACCCGCCGAGCAGCCAGGGAATGTTTTTCGCAAGTTCATTCAAGACAAGACCCGAACTGACCCGCGTGGCCAGGCCTTTTTCATCGGCGGGAAACAAAGGCAGGTTCTTGTCCCAATTTTCCGGGAGTTGCCGCTTCCGCATCCTGAAAAAGGATTCAGCCAGTTCCGGGAAAGATTCGCGGTACTTTTTCAGCAGGGATGACCAGGCGTCGTGCCGGTCCTTCCCGCGCTTGCCGATGCCTTCGCCAAAGTGGGCATACACTCCTTCGGGAACAAGGAATTTTGCGTCCTCCGGCCAGCCGTAGTTGCGTTTTGTCTGGCGGATCTCTTCTTCTCCCAAAGGTTCCCCGTGGGCCGATTCCGAATCTTGCTTGTGGGGCGATCCATATCCTATATGGCTGGAGATGATGATCAGCGTGGGGCGATCGTCTGTTTGGGCGAAATTGCGGAATGCCTGTTGCAACATCTCAAGGTCGTTGGCATCCTCCACGGACAGCACGTTCCAGCCGTAGCTCCGGAAGCGGGCGGCCACGTCTTCGCTGAAAGCCAGGGATGTCGGACCTTCGATGGTGATCTTGTTGCTGTCGTACAGCCAGCAAAGGTTGGACAATTTCAAGTGCCCGGCCAATGAGGCGGCCTCGCTGGAGAGACCTTCCATCATGCAGCCGTCGCCGGCCAAAGCATAGACGTTGTAGTCGAACAGGGTGAAGCCCGGACGGTTGAAATATTCGCCCAGCCAGCGACCGGCGATGGCCATGCCGACGCTGTTAGCCAGGCCCTGCGCCAGCGGACCGCTGGTCGTTTCCACTCCCGTGGTCCAGCCGTACTCGGGATGCCCCGGGGTTCTGCTATCCAGCTGGCGAAAGCGTTTGATCTCGTCGAGAGAGATCGCCGGGAGATCCTGGATCTGTTCTTCATGGTCCACGGCTTTGACCCCGGTCAAATGCAGCAAAGAATAAAGCAGCATGGATGCATGGCCGGCGGACAATACGAAACGATCCCGGTTAGGCCAGACTGGATCCAGCGGATCGAAGTTCAGGAAATCCTGCCACAGTGTATACACAACCGGAGCCAGGCCCATGGCAGCCCCAGGATGGCCGGAATTGGCCGCCTGGACGGCATCCATGGCCAGGGTACGGATGGTATCGATGCTTTTTTTTACGAGCGGATCCTGGTTCGATATTTTGCTCATTTGGGGCTCTGCTCCAGGGAATAACTTAATTGGATCATGGACACCTCGATTGCAAATTGATTTTGATTTCATTATACTAAGTTGCAAAAATTATTCAATTTAAAGATGAAACATCGATCTGATCAAATCATATTGGCCGGTGATGTGGGCGGCAGCAAAACCATTCTCGCCGCCTTTTCCCGGGCCGATGATGTGGTTCGCCCGCTGGCCCATGCCGTCTTCGCCAGCCGGGAATTTCCAACCCTGTCTGCAGTGGTGGAGCGCTTCCTGGAAGGGAGGCATCTGCTACTGGCCGGGGCCGCTTTTGGCGTCGCTGGTCCTATTATCAACGGCCGGGTCCAGGCCACCAACTTGCCTTGGCTGGTGGATGAATCAGCTCTCAGTCACAGCCTGGGCGGCATTCCGGTCCGCCTGCTCAACGACCTGGAGGCCCTGGCCCAGGCCATTCCCATTTTGCCGCCCGAGGATTTGGAAACGATCCACCCGGGGATGCCTGTGAGCAATGGCACGTTGGCGGTGGTCGCGCCGGGCACCGGTCTGGGCGAAGCATTCCTGGTCTGGGAGCAGGGGAGTTATCGGGCTCTGCCTTCAGAGGGCGGCCATGCCGATTTCGCCCCGGCCAACGAATTGCAGGAGGAACTGTTGGCTTATCTGCGTCCCCGCTTTGGCCACGTCAGTTGCGAACGGGTATGTTCGGGAAGCGGCATCCCCAATATCTATGCCTTCTTCAAAGACAACGACCGCTGGCCGGAACCGCCATGGCTGACCGCCCAGATTGCGGCCAGTACAGATCCCACGCCGCTGATCGTTCAGTCCGGCCTGGAGAATACGAGCGCGATCTGCCGGGCCTCGTTGGAGCTTTTCGTCGCCATCCTGGCCAGTGAAGCTGGCAACTTGGCCCTGAAAGTCCTGGCCGGCGGCGGGGTCTATTTCGGCGGTGGTATACCGCCGCGCATCCTGCCGCTGTTGCGCCTTCCCTCCTTTAGCAAAGCCTTCACTGCCAAAGGACGCTTTGCCGGGTTGTTGGAACGTATGCCGCTTCGCGTGATCACCAACCCCGAAGCCGGCCTCCGGGGGGCCGCCCAATTCGGGATGAAAACCATCCGGCCATAGATCCAGCCGATCAGCATCCAAGGCACTAGTTCAGTAGGGGTTCACTTATTTTGGGCAATATGTTAGAATGCCCAGGTTCATTACCAGATTAAATGAGCTCATATTGAACCTTTGCTTCATTATTTACGACTATGATCAAAATCAATATACCTGGAAAGGATGAAACCCTGGCCATCAAGCACCTGGTCCTCGATTTCAACGGCACCCTGGCCACCGACGGCAGGATCAAACCCGGAGTCGCCGGTCTGCTTGAAAAACTGGCCGCGCAGCTGCAGGTCCACATCGTCACGGCCGGGACTTTCGGCGGCGTGGATGACGAAGTTCATGGTATCCCTTGCGTACTGAAGATCTTAAGCGGTGCCGACCAGACCGGGCAAAAAGCCCGTTATGTGGAAGAACTCGGGGCGGAGCACACCGCTTGCGTGGGCAACGGCCGCAACGACCGGGACATGCTGGAAAAGGCGAAACTGGGCATCCTGGTCATCCAGGAGGAGGGAGCGGCAGCCGCAAGCCTGCTGGCGGCCGATGTGGTGTGCCGGGACATCGTCTCGGCGCTGCAGCTGTTGCTGCAGCCGCTGCGCCTGACCGCCACCCTGCGCACCTGAACCTTTGCCTGCGAATCCTTGAGGCTTCATAAAACGTCCGCTTATCTGCATTGGCAAGCAGAGGATTTTTTCGAAGTCACACGCTGAATTCTCCTGTCCTGACTTTGAATTTGGCGCTTTATATGCTATCATTGGAAAAAATTCAATCCCCAGAGGACGCAATGGCCAAAGTGATCGACTGGTTGAAACAGAACAATAAGCTGATGTTTTCGCTCGAAATCACGCCGCCGGACCGCGGCAAAAGCGTGGACGATATCCTGGCCTCCATCGAAACCATGATGCCTTTCGATCCGCAGTTCATCAACGTCACCTATCACCAGCCGCACGTGGTCTATGAGGAAAAGGACGGCGTCATCACCCGGCGTCCCCGGCGTAAGAAACCCGGAACCGTCGGCATCTGCAGCGCCATCCGCAACCGTTTCCGCGTCGAGCCGGTTCCGCACCTGATCTGCGGGGGTTTCAACCGCTTTGAAACCGAAGACGCACTGATCGACCTAAGTTTTTTGGGCATCGAGAACATCCTGGCCCTGCGCGGCGACCCGCCCCCTGGTCAGTCTAGATATATCCCGGAAAAGGACGGCCACCAGTACTCCTGGCAACTGGTCGAACAGATCGCCCAACTGAACCGCGGCCAATATATCGACGAACTTGAGGACCCTTTCCCCACCAATTTCTGCATCGGCGTGGCCGCCTATCCTGAAAAGCATTTTGAATCTCCCAACCTGGAAAAAGACCTTTTTTACCTGAAAAAAAAGGTGGACATGGGGGCGGAATACATCATCACCCAGATGTTCTACGATTTCCGGCAATACAGGACTTTTGTGGAAAAGGCCCGCGCCATCGGCATCCAGGTGCCCATCATCCCCGGGCTCAAGCCCCTGGTCAGCAAGAAGCAGATCACGACCATCCCCAGTTCCTTTCATGTCAATATCCCGGCCGAACTGGTCGCGTCAATCGAGGAAGCCCGCACCAGGGAGCAGGAATTCGCCAATGGCGTGCGCTTCCTGGCCCGGCTGGCCGAGCAGCTGATCGACTATGGTGTCCCGGGCATCCATGTCTTCAGCATGGGCCAGGGGCGTGCCGCCAAGGCCCTTCTGGAAACGGTGTTTGCCGGCAAGCGCTGAGATCCCGAGGTCGCATCATGGCCGCATGGCTCAAACCTGAAATCACCCGGCGCCAGCGGGAAAAAATCCTGATCCTGGACGGCGCCATGGGCACGGCCATCATGGAAACGGCTTTGGGCCCCGACGATTACCACGGCCATGTTGGCTGCCACGATTACCTGACCATATCGAGACCCGGGATCATCGCCCGCATCCATGAATCTTATCTGGCCTGCGGCTGCGACATCATCGAAACCAACACCTTCGGCGCCCAGGCAGGCGAACTGGCCAAGCACGGGCTGGAGGACATGACCTATGAAATAAACAGAAAAGGCGCCGAACTGGCTTCCAGGATCGCCGCCGATCACAGTTCGCCAAAGCAGCCGCGTTATGTGGCGGGTTCCCTGGGACCGGGTTCGCGCCTGCCCAGTTTGCAGCAGGTGGATTTCTCCAGCCTGGAAAATTCCTATTATGCCCAGGCGCTGGGACTTTTCGACGGCGGCGTCGACCTGTTCCAGGTGGAAACCTGCCAGGATATGCTGCAGATCAAGGCGGCTTTGCGGGCCCTGAACCGTGTTTTTCGCGCCAAGGGGCAAACCAGGCCGGTGAGCGTGCTGGTCACCCTGGAAAAAAGCCGCATGCTGCTGGGGACCGACGCGGCCACGGCGCTGGCCACTTTTATCCCGTACCCGCTTTTTGCTTTCGGCATCAACTGCGGCACAGGCCCGGAAGACATGCGTGACGCGGTCAGGGTCCTGGCCGCCGCTTCACCGTTCTCGCTGGCGGTGATGCCCAACGCCGGACTGCCGAAATTCAGCGAAGGCAATTATCTCTACGACCTGGAACCGGAACAGTTCGCGCGGCAAATGAGCGTTTTTGTATCTGAATACGGGGCGAGCCTGGTCGGCGGCTGCTGCGGGACCACTCCTCGCCATATCGAAGCACTGGTCCGCGTGACCGAGCGGCAGCGGCCGATGGCGCAAAAAGAAACAGTATCCACGGGGATGGCGACATCCCTTTTTTCGATGCAGGAATTCCGGGTAAAACCCGCCCCTCTGATCATCGGTGAACAGACCAACGCCACGGGCAGCAGGCAATTCAGGTCGGCACTGCTGTCCGACGATCTGGACGCCATGCTGGCCGTGGCCCAAGCCCAGGCGCGGGAAGGGGCGCACTTGCTCGACCTGAACGTGGCCTATGCCGGGCGCAGCGAAGCCCGCGACATGGCCCGGGCGGCAGCGCGGCTGAACTCGCAGAACCGCCTGCCGCTGATGCTCGACAGCACCGACCTGGAAGCGCTCGAGGCGGGGCTTGAACAATGCGCCGGCCGGACCGTGATCAACTCCATCAACCTTGAAGACGGGGGGGCACGGGCTGAAAAAATACTGCGCATGGCCGTGGATTTCGGCGCGGCCGTGGTCTGCCTGGCCATCGACGAACAGGGGATGGCCCGCGGCCGGGAGGAAAAGGCCATTGTGCTGCAGCGGCTTCACGACCTAGCCGTTTCAAGCGGGCTGAATGCAGCCGACCTGTTCCTGGACCCCTTGACCTTCACCCTGGGTTCCGGAGATCCCACCCTGGCCGGGGCCGGGGTGGAAACCCTGGCTGCATTGCCCCTGCTGAAGGAAAGAATGCCCGAAGCCCATACCCTGCTTGGCGTCAGCAACATCTCTTATGGCCTGCAGCCCGCGGCCAGGAAGATCGTCAATGCCGTGTTTCTCTATCATGCCGTGCAGCACGGCCTGGACGCCGCCATTTTCCACGCCGGCCGCATCCTGCCTTTGAACCGCATCGCTCCGGCCGAGATCGGCCTTGCCGAAGATCTCATTTTTAACCGCCGCGGCGCTGGCGATCCACTGCTGGTACTATGCCAACATTTTCAGGACAGAAAAAACAGCATCGACCTTGTGAAGGTGGAAAACTCCAGCCCGGAGGAACGCCTGCGAGCCGCCGTGCTCAATGGCAATGCCGCTGGCATCGAAAAGGATCTCGAGACACTGGCAAGCAAAATACCCGCCCTGGATATCGTCAATGACCTCCTGCTGAAAAGCATGGCCGAAGTAGGGGAGTTGTTCGAAAAAGGGATCATGCAACTGCCTTTTGTCCTGCAGGCGGCCGAGGTGATCAAGGCCGCCATGGATTTCCTGGAACCGCGGCTGGCAAAATCGACAAAGCGCCATCGCGGCTGCATGGTCCTGGCCACGGTCAAAGGCGACATCCACGATATCGGCAAGAACCTGGTCGACATCATCCTGCGCAGCAATGGCTACCAGGTCATCAACATAGGAACCAACCAGGGCGGTACCGACATCGCAGCCGCCGTGAAACAACACGGCCCCGATCATGTCGGCCTGAGCGCTCTGCTGGTCAAATCCACGCTGGAAATGACCGGGATTCTGCGTCATTTGGATGAAAAAAACATACGCATCCCGGTGATCTGCGGCGGAGCGGCGCTGACTCCGGCTTTCGTCAGCGCAGCCCTGCAGCCCGTGTATCGTGGCAAGGTGTATTACGCCGCCGACGCTTTCTCCGCCCTAAAGATCATGTCCGGAGGCGCTGTTCAGGGGTTTGAGCCGATTCGCAAAAAGAAGGCAGCCGCAGTCGCTGCGGCCGTCAGTTTTTCGCAGTCTCCCTTGTCCGCGCCTTTTTCAGGAACGCGAACTCTGCATTGGACCCTCGAAGAAATTCTGCCCTGGCTGGACAAAAGGCTGCTGATCGGATCCCGCTGGCGCATGAAAGAGGGGGCCAAGGCGGAACAGTTCTTTGCTGAAACCATCAGCCTGCTTCAAGAAAAAAAAATAACCGGCTTTTCAGCCGTTTACGGTTATTTCGCCTGCCGCCGCCGGGGCAAAAACAGCCTGCTGCTGAGCAACGCGGACAACTCCACGATCTTGGACTTCCCGCGCCGTAATACAATCTCCCTGGCCGATTATTTTCGCAAGAATGGCGATTTGGCACCATTTTTCATCGTCACCTGCGGGGCAGCGATCTCATTGCTGGAAAAAGAGCTTTTTGCCACCGACCAATACAGCCGCTATCTGCTTCTGCACGGTCTTGGAGTACAATTGGCCGAAAGCCTGGCCGCGAAAATGCATCAGCATATCCGCTTGGAATTGCACCTGGACGAAAAACAGGGGAAAAGGTTCAGCCCCGGCTATCCGGCCTGGCCGGAATTGGCCGACCAGAAAGCACTTGTGCAATTGCTGAACGCCGGGAAAATCGGCGTTTGTTTGAGCGAAAAATTCCAGTTGATCCCGGAATTGAGCGTCAGCGCCATGGTCGTCTGCCACCCCCAGGCCGAATATTTTTAATGATAGAACTGCCAGATCCATAGCGGGCAATCCCGGGCCGAACAGAAATTTGCGGGCAGGGGCAAAAATGGAAAACGAACTTATTAAAGTAAATACCGATTATCCGCCTGCGGAAATTTCGCCGCTCGAGGAAAAAATTGAATTCTGGCGGCAAAGAGTAAGCCTTTTCCTGGGACCACTGCTGGCTGGGGCTCTATTGCTTGTCCCCATGCCGGGGCTGAGCCCCCGGGCCCATACTTTGGCCGCCGTGATCGGCTGGGTAGTGGTCTGGTGGATAGGCGAACCGGTGCCGATCCCGGTCAGCGCCATTTTCGGGGCGGTCCTTTGTATTCTGGCCGGAGTGGGTGATGCCAAAACGGTTCTGGCTCCTTTTGCCGAACCGACGATTTTCTTGTTCCTCGGCAGTTTCATCCTGGCCCGGGCCATGAGCGTTCACGCTTTGGACCGCAGGCTTGCCTATAGCATCATGTCAATGGGATGGATCGCGGACCGTACCTGGCGCATTTTGTTCGCTTTCGGCGCCATCGCCGCCTTGCTGTCGATGTGGATCAGCAACACTGCCACCACGGCCATGATACTGCCCATCGGTATCGGCATCGTTACGGCCAATGCCGCTATGCTGGAAAAAAAAACCGGCAGAAAAACAGATCCGGCGCGATTGCGATTCGCGACCGCCATGATGCTCATGGCCGCATATGCATCTTCTGCCGGCGGCATCGGCACCCCGGTGGGCACTCCGCCCAACCTGATCGGTATCGCCATGATCGAAAAGTTCGCTGGGGTCAAAATACCGTTTTTCCAGTGGATGCTGTTCGCCGTGCCCATGCTGCTTATCATGTACGGCCTGCTTTTTTTGCTGCTTTATTTTTTGCACAAGCCTGAATTGCCGCTAATGGAAGGCAGCCGGGAATTTGTGCGCCAGGAGCTGATCAAACTCGGCCCCTGGAGCCGCGGTCAAAAAAACTCTCTGGCCGCTTTCCTAGTAACGGTCAGCCTCTGGGTGATCCCGGGGTTTTTGGCGATATTGTGGGGCAGCTCCGCTGCAATAACCAGATCGTACGGCCGCAGGCTGCCGGAAGCGGTGGCCGCCCTGATCGGGGCATCCCTGCTTTTTATTCTGCCACTGGATTGGAAAAAAAGGCAGTTCACCATGTCCTGGCGGCAGGCCCTGAACATAGATTGGGGCACCTTGCTGCTTTTCGGCGGCGGCTTGAGCCTGGGTAACCTGATGTTTGAAACCAAACTGGCTGAACATATCGGCCAGGGACTCCTGCGCATGTCCGGGGCCGGATCGATGTGGGCCATCACTTTTGCGGCCATATTCATAGCCATAATTGCCAGTGAAACGACTTCCAACACCGCCGCAGCCAACATGGTCATTCCCGTAATTATTTCCCTGGCCCTGGCCGCCGGAGTCAACCCGGTGCCCCCGGCTCTGGGCGCCATATTGGGCTGCAGCTGGGGATTTATGCTGCCGGTATCAACGCCTCCGAACGCTATTGTTTACGGATCGGGTTTGGTGCCGATCGTCAAAATGATCCGGGCCGGACTGCTCTTCGACCTGGCGGGGGGACTGGTCATTTGGGCCGTATTGCGTTTGTTGCTGCCCTTGATCGGACTGGCCTGAGCGTTGCGTTCCCCATGGTTGATTTGACTTTTGAGCAATTGCTTTCTATAATCTAAGCAATGAAAACCTGCCGCTTGGGATTTTTTTAATGGAAGATTTCATCTGCCCGGATGGGCTGGGAAACCATTTTCCGTTTTTAATCCAAAAAAACCTGGCCGCGATCGAAGCGGCATTCGACTTGGAAATATCCCTGCGCGGCAATAAAATAATGTTTTCCGGCAACGTAGCCCAGGTCAGGAAGTTCAAGAAATACCTACAGCACCTGGAATTCATCCACCAGGAAACCGGCAAATTGCAGGACCACGACATCCAATTCAGCCTGAACCTGGTCGCGGACGGCAAGATCGAGAGGCTGCAGGAGAATTTTTTCAAGAAAAACATCATCAAAGTGGACGGCAAGGAAGTTTTTCCCAAGACAACCAACCAGCGCAGCTATGTCCAGGCCATCCAGGAACGCGACATGGTTTTCGGCATAGGTCCCGCAGGCACGGGAAAGACATTTTTGGCCATCGCCATGGCCTTGAATTTCCTGATCAGCAAACGCGTGGAGCGGATCGTCCTGACCCGGCCGGTAGTGGAAGCCGGAGAAAAGCTGGGTTTCCTGCCCGGCGACATTCAACAGAAGATCAATCCCTACCTGCGGCCGCTCTACGACGCGTTGTATTTCCTTATCGGTTTCGAAAGAACATCCGAGTTGATCGAAAAGGGCATCATCGAGATCGCTCCGCTGGCTTACATGCGTGGCCGAACCATCAGCGATGCCTTCATCATTCTCGATGAAGGGCAAAACACCGTGGATTCGCAGATGAAAATGTTCCTGACCCGCTTCGGGCTGAATTCACGGGTGGTGGTCACCGCCGATATCACCCAGATCGACCTGAACGAGCCGAAAAAATCGGGGGTTTTCAAGGCCATTAAAATCCTGAAAAATGTGCCCGGGATCGGTGTGGTCCATCTGACCTTGAAGGACGTGGTACGCCATCCCCTGATCCAGCGCATCATCGAAGCGTATGAACGGGTAGAAAAATGAATTTTGACCTGGAATTAAAAAAGAAGAAAATTGGTCCTGAAGCCCCGGAAAAGGGCCGCTCATCGCGGGGCAAGCTGCTGATCGGCGCTTTTTTCGTATTTATTATCGCCTATATTAGCTACTTACCGCCGGCGCTCTCCATCAAAGACACAGGTTTGAAGACCGGCGATATCGCCGTAGCGGATATCGTTGTCCGCAAAGATATGACCGTCGAAGACAAGGAAATTACTGAACTGAACCGGCGCAAAGCCCTGGACCTCCTGACCCCGGTCTACGAATTCAACGAGCAGGAGATCTCCGGCAGCCAGATGCTGCTGAATGAATGGTTCGAGTTCTTCATGGCTATCCGCAAGGAATTGCCATTGAAAAAGCAGAACCTGGAGGAATTGCGCACCCGCATCAGCGAGAATTTCGGACTCGATCTGCCCGCGGCGACCATCAATACCCTTATCCGTTCCAACCCTTTTGCCCGCATCGACCTGAACAGTTTGCTTCAGGAAATAGCCCACTGGGAAGAAAAAGGAATATTGCTCTCTAAAATTGGGATTCCCCAAGACGATAGCGGAATGATCACCCTTTATGTCGAGAAAACAGGCTATTCACAGGTAAAAGTGTCGAACCTGTACGATTTAAATGATATCAGCAGCCAATTATCGGTATTTTTAAAGAATTCGTCCCTGAAAGAAAAGGAAAAAGAGATATTAAAACCGATTTTACTCGAATTTATCAGCATTAATGTCTCTTTTTCAAAAGTTTTGACCCGACTTCAGGAAGAAAAAACCCTAGCATTGGTCAACCCGGTATTTATTCAATTAAAAAAGGGCAAGATTATTTTGCGTCGTGGCGATGAGATCGGCAAGGATCATTTACGCCTGATCCACTTGATCTCAGCCGAGGAAAAAACCGCTTCCAGAAAAATGCCGGATATTTTTCTCATTCTGCTCGTTCTAAGCATACTGTTCTTTTTCTTCTGGCGCTTGAACGTTCTCACCAGGATAGGCGGCATCAACCGCAACCGGCTGAATTTTGCCACGGGCGTAACTTTTATCGCCAGCGCCGTGATCTATCGCCTGGCATTGTTTATTTATCCGCTCATTTTGAAAAACATCACCCTTAACGTTCACATGGACAGTGCCGGCCTGATCTATGGCATTCCTTTCGCTGTCGGCTCGCTGATCATCGCTTTTCTCTTCGACTTGCAAAGCGCGGTCATTTTTTCTATTATTAACGCCGTCATCAGCGCTTTCATTTGCGACGGGAATTTCAAGATCGTGCTGTTCGTGCTGATCGGCAACCTGGCAGTGGGATTCGGCATTGAGTACTACCAGCGGCTGAAGCGCTCTTCTATTTTGAAAGCGGGTTTTTTCTGGCTGCTCCCTGTCAACATGCTGATAACGCTGATGCTGGCCCTGAGCCAAGACAATGCCACTTGGACCATGGTGGCTTTTTACGTGTTGTTGGGAATTTTATCGGCTTTGCTGTCGGCCCTGATCGCCAATTTCATGATCCCGCTTTGGGAAGTGATATTCAAGCTGGTCACCGACTTGAAACTGGTCGAGATCACCAATCTGAATCTGCCGGTATTCCGTGAAATGCTGGAAAAAGCACCGGGGACCTATCACCACTCGCAGATGGTGGCTTCGTTGGCCGAAGCTGCCGCCCAGGAACTGGAACTGTCGCCGCTACTGGTGCGGGCCATGGCCCTTTACCATGATATAGGCAAAATAGACAATCCCCAGTTCTACACCGAAAACCAATCGCTTTATGAAGACCCCCACGGGCAGCTCACGGCGCTGGAAAGCGCCAAGACCATCATCGCCCATATCCCCCAGGGCATGGAAAAAGCCGAACAGCTGAAGCTACCCAAAAAAGTCAGCCAGGCCATTTTCCAGCATCACGGAACAAAATTGGTGAAATTCTTTTATGAAAAAGCCAAGGAGAATGGCACCCGGGATCTGGATGACTTCGATGAGAACATGTTCCGTTATCCCGGAAAAAAGCCGCAGGGCATAGAGGAGGCCGTCATCATGTTGGCCGACCAGGTCGAAGCTGCCGCTAAAAGCCTTTCGGCCCCCGATGATCATGATATCAAAAGCGTGGTGGAAAAGATCATTGCCTCCGATATCGCCGACAACCAATTCGATGAATGCGCCGGTTTAACATTCAAATCCCTGAATATCATTGCCGGCAGTTTTTATAATAAGCTGGCCTCGATCTACCATCAGCGCATCGCCTATCCCGGTTTCGATTTCAGCAAAGAGAAGGTCAATGATCAAAATCCAGCATGAAGGGTTTCCGCTGCCGGAAAAAAAATTCCATTCGCTGCTAATAAAAATTGCCGGGCGCTTGCAGCTCAAGGGGGCCGTTACCATCCGCATCGCCGGGGCGGCCGAAGTCCGCGCCCTGAATCGCAAGTACCGCCGCAGGAATTACGCCACCGACGTACTGAGTTTCCCGCTGGGGGAAAAGCTTCCTGACGGTTTTTATGCCGGCGATATCCTGATCTGCTGGCCGGTCGCCGAAAAACAGGCCCGGCAAAACGCCCAGTCCACGGAAAAAGAATTGCTGCTGCTGATGATACATGGTTTGCTGCACCTGCAGGGACACGATCATGAAAAAGACCAGGGGGAAATGCTGGTTTTGCAAAAGCAATTGTTTGCCGAGTACAGCGGGGATATGCCATGAACCTGGCCATTCTGATCACCCTGTATATCGTCACCATACTTTTGCACCTGCTGGAAAGCAGCTTTGAAAGCTTTTCGCGCATTTCCCTAGCCAAATTCCTGAATGGCATGGGCGGCAAGCGCCTGCCGCGCTTCGCTTTTGTCGCAAAGTTCGACCTGGTCATTCATTCTTTGGCAACGGTTGTGTTCCTGCTGCAGATCGTCTTGCTGCTCTTCACTTTTCTAATGCTAGAAAAAACCATCCCTGCCGCTCCGGTCCGCATCCTACTCATCGGCCTGTTCTACCTGTTTTTTTTCAACCTGGTGTTTTACATCTTCGCCTACCTGAACCGTGAAAAAGTGCTGCGCCGGCTTCTTTTCCTGTTCCCGCTGGCCTGGATCATTTTTTATCCCCTTAATTTTATTTTTACCGTCTTTTTAAAAGAAAGTCCGGCCGAATCCAGCGAAAATAAAGAAGAAGAAGAACTGAGCGATGAACAGCTGGAAATGTTCCTGGAAGAGGGCGCCAAGGAAGGGGTCATCGAAAAGGAAGACCAGGAGATGATCGAAAGCGTTCTTGAGTTCGGCGATACCCTGGTCAAGGAGATCATGACGCCGCGCGTGGATATGGTGCATATTCACATCGATGCCAGCCTGGACGAGATCATTGCCATCATCAAAGAAAATAAGAAATCCCGCTTTCCGGTGATCGCTGAAAGGATCGACAATATCGAAGGCATCATCCTGGCCAAGGACGTTCTCAATTACTGGGGCCGCAGCGACTTCCACATCAAGGAGATCCTGAGGCCGCCTTTTTTCATTCCGGAAACCATGCGCATCCTGGAGCTGCTGAAGGAAATGCAGAAAACCAAGCAGAAATTCGCCATAGTCAGCGATGAATTCGGCGGCGTGGTAGGGGTGATCAGCATGGAAGACATCATGGAGGAGATCGTCGGCGACATCAAGGACGAGTATGACGATGACAGCGAATCGATCATCCGCGACCGTGACGGTTTCATCGTCCAGGGCGATATCGATATTTATGAATTGAACGAAGCCCTGCAGATCGATATCGACGAGAACGAAGACTATCAGACCGTGGCCGGGCTGATCAGTTTTAAATTGGGCAAAATTCCTCAACCCCAGGACAAGATCATTGTCGAGGGCTTCATCCTCGAAGTAAAAGAAATGGAAAGGAACCGCATCAAGACCGTACGCATTTACCATGAAAAAAAATAAAACCCGGCATTCCGGGTATGTGGCCCTGCTGGGCCGGACCAATGTCGGCAAATCGACTTTCCTCAATGCCCTGATGCAGACCAAGGTGGCCATTGTTTCCGACAAGCCCCAGACAACGCGCAAGAAGATCCTGGGCATCAAGACCACGGAGCGCGGCCAGATCATTTTCTTTGACTGTCCCGGCATCCACAAGCCCCATTTCCGACTGAACGAACTGATGATGAAAGAGGTCAATAATGCCTTGCACGATGCCGACCTGATCCTTTATTTCATCGATATCGGCGATGCCAAGCAGGATGAGTTCATCTTTTCGCAGCTGCAAAAAGCCGCCAAGCCCGTGTTCCTGGTGATCAACAAGATCGACAAGCTGAACAAGGCCCGCATACTGGAGAAGATCCAGAGCTACCGGGACGGGCTGCCCTGGAAAGAGATCGTCCCCATATCGGCCCTGAAGGGCGACAACCTGGAGTTGATCGAAGAACTGATATTCCAATATCTGCCCGAGGGGGAAAACTTCTATCCGGCCGAGGAATATACCCTGCAGTCGGAAAACTTTTTTATCGGCGAGCTGATCAGGGAAAAAGTGCTGAATTTTGTCGAAGACGAGCTGCCGTTCACCACCACCCTGAAAATCGAAGAGATCAAGGACCGCGGCGAGATCGTCTACGTGCGCGCCGAGATTTTCGTGGAGACGCGCGCCCAGAAAAAGATCGTTGTCGGCAAGCAGGGGAACTTGATCAAGCAGATCGGCAGCCAGGCCCGGCTGGCCCTGGAAGGGTATTTCGCCAAAAAGGTGTTTCTCGACCTCTTTGTCAAGATCGTGCCCGGCTGGCGCAACTCGCCGCAGATCATCAGGGAAACCTTCGGCTGAAAGCCATAAGTCTTTTTCTCATGTCCATTTCAGAAATAAAGCGGTTGCTATTTATCCTTAAATATAATAAAATAGTATCTAAAAAATGTTCAAAATAAATACGCTGCGCTCAAAGTTCCTGCTTTCTTTTATAGTGATCAGCCTGGCATATATCGCCATTTCCTCTTTTTTCATACTGAATATGATCAATTCCACCAACAACCGCCTGAGCAAAAGCAATTTCATGCACTGGGCCAAGGATTTCGAAACCATGGTGGAACCGAATTTCATCAATTTCAACCAGATAACCCTGACCTCGCAGACCGAAGATATCCTGAAGGAAAACCGCAAAGATTTCATCATGCTCTTTGATGGGCAAAACAAGGAAATCATTTACAAAGGCCCCGACTGGATCAAGGCCAGGCTCGCTCCCTACAAATTGGACGCGGATGACCAGGTCCGGGAAGCCGTTTTCGATTCCCAGCCTTATTACCTGATCAGCCTGCCGGTTAAAGTCGCCGCCGCGAACACCCTTTGGGGCAGCATCCTTTTCGGCCGCTCCAACGAGGAAAACAAGGCGATCATCTCGGAACTGCGTCTTTTTATCATTATCATTTCTGCCGTGCTGCTGGCGGTTTTCATCATTCTCATCGTAATTATCAACAGAAAATTGACCCAGCCCATTCAACTGCTGAAAAACGGCCTGGAAAAGATCAGTTACGGGAGCTTTTCACACCGCATCCATATCCGTTCCAACGATGAATTCTCCTATCTCGGCAGCCAGTTCAACGAAATGGCGGAAAAAATCGAAAGCATGATGACCGAGATCGAGGCCACCCACAAGGAACTGGAAAAACAGGTCACGTCGCGTACCAGGGAATTGAACGAATCGAACAAGAAACTGCAGATCGCCATGCAGGAACTGCGGGATACGCAGCGTCATATCATCCAATCGGAAAAGCAAAAATCCCTGACGGCGATCGTTTCGGGATTCGCCCACGAGATCAACAATCCGCTGACCGGGATCCTGGGGTATGTCGATCTTATCAGCATCCGCGAAGACTCCAGCCCTTATGTCAAGGAAAAGCTGGGCAGCATTCAGAAACAGGCGGAGCGCATCAAGAATATCGTCGATCAACTCAACCAGCTGAATCCGGACATGGAACAGGTCAAAATGGAGATCAGCTTGTCCAATTTGCTGGAAAAGCTGATCAAAGTCATATCCAGCCGTCCCGAAAACAGCGATTACGCCATTAGCAAAAACAATTTCAACGAGGACATCACCATCCAGGGCAACCATTTCGCCCTGTGGCAAGTATTTGAAGGCATCGTGGAAAACGCCCTTGAGGCTTTCCGCGAAAACAATATCCGCAAAGGGATGATCTCCATCGAATTGAAAAAATCCATGGACGGGGGCCAGGCGATCGTGGATGTCAGTGATAACGGCGGCGGCTTCAAAAACCTGGACAAGGCCTTTGATCCGTTTTACACCACCAAAAACCGCACCCAGAAAAAAGGCATCGGCTTGACCCTGGCTTACAACATTATCCATGAACATCAGGGCAATATTGTCATTAAAAATAATGAGACCAACGGGGCCACAGTGTCGGTTTACCTGAAAATTGCCGAGAAGAAATTCAAAAACCAAAATCGAGCGGAGGAAAAATAATGCTCAAATCCATGAGGAATAATGTAAAATCTCTTTCCTGGACCCTTTGGCTGGTCATATTGGCCTTTATCGGCTTTATTTTCGTGCAATGGGGTTCAGGCCGTTTTGAATCGGAAGGCCTGGACAGAGACGTGGCCGCCGTTGGCCGCCACAAGATCAGCAGCGAGGAATTCCAAAAAAATCTGGCCAAAAGCCTGGAAATGTACAGCAAGCAGTTCAAAAACAGTATGACCCGCCAGATGATCAACCAGTTTGGTATAGCCGAACAGGTGCTGCAGGGAATGGTCAGCGGCTTGATCATCCAGGGTGAATCGGAAAAACTCAACCTTGATATTTCCGAAAGCGAATTGCAGGATGCCATACGCGCTTATCCGGCTTTTCAGAATGAAGGCAAATTCATCGGTTCAGATGAATACGAAAGGCTTCTGGCCTACAACCATATGACGGTGCGTGATTTCGAGAACGGCTTGAAAAAAGACCTGCTCGGCGACAAACTGAAGGAACTTGTAACCGCCGGCCAGGTTCTGGACCTGAACGTGCTCAAGGAGGACTACCGCAAGGAGAACGACAAGGCCGAGCTGGATTTCATCACTTTCAAAAGTGACGCCATCAGCGAAGAACCGGCCAGCACTGAAGCGGAGCAGCTTGATTTCTATCAGAAAAACAAAAATCTTTTTCAGAGCCAGGAAAAAAGGGCCGGGGAGGTCCTGGCTTTAAAGTTTG
>Ga0268280_1000276_pt1 | contig 47611 bp, 54 predicted proteins | sample saktaG_9_FD_190139 | JGI IMG/M metagenome (GOLD analysis project Ga0268280, IMG submission 190139) | Saline water microbial communities from Sakinaw Lake, British Columbia, Canada - sak_2011_5_24_40m | ecosystem: Environmental > Aquatic > Non-marine Saline and Alkaline > Saline ...
ACTTAGATCTAAATGAGCAACTTCTATAGCTCTTTCAATCTTTTCTCCATCTTTTTTAGAAGGTTTTATTGTAAATAAATTCCCAAAAGCCTTACACCACTTTTCATATCTAGAAAATTGTGGAGCCATTGAATCCTTAAAGGTCTCGTAACTCTGTGAAAAACTTCCTGAATCATTTTTCATCTGGCTTTCTATCTTCGCCCCATATTTCTTTAATATATCCTCTGTACTTGGTTTACTCATTTTAGTTTTCCTCCATTGAAATGAAAACTCGAAAATCTTTGATTTACTTTTTTCATTTTAGTTTTCCTCCATTGAAATGAAAACTCGAAACATTTTTCAAATGTTACTTTATTCATTTCCCCCTCTCTTTTTTTAACCAATAATCCACAGCAATATCAATAAACTGCTTCTTATTAGTATACTTTAATTTATTCTCTTTTTTATTAATAAACTCTTCTACTTCTTTCAAAAGCTCAGAGTCTATCTTCACCACACCATTTACACTACTTTTTTCCTTTATCATAGTTACCACTAGTAACCTATAGTTACTATATAAATTTATTTAGTGGCCAAGAACAAGCCTAAAACCCTAATTTTTTATAAACCTTTAATAATCTTTCCTTAACTTCCTTATCCTCTTCAGAAATAGAATTATATCTCTCCGCTGCACTCTCGTATAAGTCCTTTGCTTTAATAATATCTTTTTTCTCAATGGCCTTCTCAGACTTTTCAATAGTCTGAATAATCTCACTCATCAAAGGACTTTTCTTGGCCTTCTGCTCTGCTTCTTCTTTACATTTTATTTCCTTCTCTGCCTTTCTCTGTCTTTCTTTCTCGTCCCTTAGCTTCTTTTCTTTCTCCTCTTTAGCCTTAATCTCCAACTCTCTTCTTTTTTGTCTTTCTTTTTCTTCCTTTGCTCTTTTTTCTTGCTCTAGTTTTTTCTGCTTTTCTTTCTCCTCTTTCCTCTTCCTCTCATCTTCAACTTTAATCAACCGCTGTTTTTCAGCTTTCAATCTATAAGCCCTATACCTCTTCCTTAATCCACTTACCCATATACCAAAATTACTTACGCTCTTCTCTTCCCCCTCTTTAGAAACATCTTTCTTTTGCTCTTCCTTCTTTACTACTTTAATTTCTTTTTTATTAATTTCCTTTCTTGATTGTGAGTTTTTTTTTATAAAAAAATAAGCTCCCAGACCAGCCCCCACAAGAATTATAACCATCAAGACAATATAAATCAAAGAAAAGCTACCCGCATTAAAGTCGCTTCCTAAACCCTCGCCTAAAATTGTATCATTGGAACGGAGAGTATCATTAGCGTCAACCTGAACCTCTTCAAATTTCTTAACGAAAACAAGCGCCTTATTTCCAGTAATACCCTCTAACGACACAAGAACATCATTCATGCTATCATCATCAACATCAAACATTTTCTCATCTCCAATATTAAATGTCGCTTGCTGTGGAGTAGAAGAAATATTAATAATTGCTTGAGTTAAACTCAAATTAACCAATTTCACATAATGCCACTCAGAAGAAATATTAATTTTCATTTGCTCATCTTTAGATAAATTCTTTGAATAACCAGAATAAAACTGATCACTAGTTAAAAGGTAGATGCTTGGCCCACCTACAGCGCCACCGCCTCCTCCACCGCCTCCATTATCATCACCTGATAATACAGCAGTCATAGTAAAACTCACAGCTTTATTCTCACTCATATTCACACTCTGGCTAGCAGAAGCAGTATATCCTGATTTAGAAGCACCCACAGTATAATTAGAATAATAAATATAATCAGTTCCATCAAAATAATATTCAGTTAATTCAAATCTAGCAGGTATTGTTCCTGTCCCAGAATAATTCCCAGTTACGCTAATCGTCGTATCAGCAACATTTGAGCTTGCATCCAAATACCATTTTCTGAATATCTCGCTTCCTGATTCAACATATTCCTTACTCTGGTTATATGTTGCATTAACAAACGAATTATTCAAGGAATTTGTTTGAGAAAAAGTATCATTAGCCCCATTTAAAGTAAAGATAGCACTTGCAAGAGTGTTATTGCTACTTCCCGCAATTATTACACCCTCCAAAATACTCCCATTGATACTAAAGATACTCAGCTGATTGTTATCCGAACTGACCATCTGAATCCCTCTGTCAACAGAAGTTATGGTCAGGTTAGATACAATATTACTCGAAGAAGAATCAAATTTAAATCCATACATAGACCCCGAAGAGATAGTCAAACCAATTAGACTATTATTTGAACTAGCCTCGACATAAATCCCTGAAACAGAATCACTCTCTGCATTTATATTTGTTAAATTATTATTATTTGAACTTTTGAGATAAACTCCATAATTATTTAAGTTTGCGGTTATGTTTGAAAGTTGATTGTTGTTTGAACTTGATAAAAGATAGATTCCAGAATTGATATTTGTGTTTGCGGTTATGTTTGAAAGTTGATTGTTGTTTGAACTTGATAAAAGATAGAGCCCATAAAAAGTATTTGAATTTGCAGTTATATCTGTAAGTTGATTGTTTGAGCTTGATTCAAGAGAGAGTCCATAAGTATTTGTGTTTGCGGTTATGTTTGAAAGTTGATTGTTGTTTGAACTTGATAAAAGATAGAGCCCAAAACTATTTGTGTTTGCGGTTATGTTTGATAGAGTGTTGTTTGAACTTGAAGAAAGATAGAGCCCAAAACTATTTGTGTTTGCGGTTATGTTTGATAGAGTGTTGTTTGAACTTGAAGAAAGATAGAGCCCAATATAAAACTCAGTGATAGTTTTAAAATTCTTAACAGTAATATTTATTAACCCCTGAGCATTAATGCCCCGAGTATTCAAACTATTATTCCCAAACAAATCAAACCCTGCCCCATCCAGCACAACACTATCAGCAGTAATATTCAAACATGCCTCAAATGCCCCAACCCCACTAGCATTAATACTCTGATTCAACGCATAACTCCCAGATTCGTTAATCGTCCCACACTGATAAACTTCTCCCAAGTCATTAACCGCCGTCCCCCCAAAAACACCAAACTCAGAAGCTCCTGTTTCAAAAAGATTGTCCCATAAAGAATTTCCCGTAATCTTCATAAAAGATAACCCTAAAATTAATGCAATAACAACCACAACAAGGACAATTTCAATCACTCTTTTTCTCATCTTATTTATTAATTATTATAGTTTATAAAACTTACAATCCAACTCTTTTGCTTTCTCTCTCTAACCAATTCTTCCATTCTGGAAAAACTCTATCGCTCGAAGGCAAACCAATCTCACTTGTAATCTTGTCAGAAATCTGATGGAAAGCATTATTACTTAAAACAGTAAATTCAGCTTCTAATAAATCTGGTTTATTCATCTTCTCAGCAAACTTAACTGTCTCCTCTTTAATCTTCTGTCTTAAAACAACATTATCCCAGACAGCATCCCAATTCCCAGCCCACCCTTTAACATTACTCGCAATATCCTTAATAATCTCCGAATCTCCATTAATCAAATCCTCACTTGGCTTCAGCATATCAGCCTCAACATCATATTTCATTAAATCAACAAACCCGCCCTCCTCCAAAGGATCCTTATTCCAATGCTTTCTAACTTCTGCAATTTCTAAAACTCTCCTCCACGAATGCAAACCGTCCGGCGTTTTAATCGGATTTGCAACAACAATTAAATCAGTCGCTTTAAACGAAGTAATTGGAACACCCAAGTCATTTACAACCCTATCAAAAACAGAATACGGACTTCCACCATGAATAGTTCCTGCAACAACATTTGCCAAAGCACCAACCCTCATAGCCTCATACAATGCCTTCGCTTCCTGGCTTCTTATTTCTCCAACAATTAGACTAGAATCTCCCAATCTCAATGAAGCCCTTATCCCCTCTTCAGCACTAACTTCTGTAGTCTCTCCTGTCAAAGCACTCCTAACTTTCATACTTAAAATATCATAATTTAATCTTCTCAATTCTTCAATAGGCAATTCTAAAGTATCCTCTATAGTAATTATCCTATACTTGGGCATTATCTCCAACAATAAACTTCCAAGAAAAGAAGTCTTACCAGAGCTTCTTGTTCCAGCAACAAGTATTGTCCTAGAACCATCAATAATAAAACTCATCAAGCCCGCACCCAGCCCATTAATCATTTTATTTTTAATAAATAAAGGCAATGTCCACGGTTTACTTCTATGCCTTCTTAATGTATAAGCCAAACCACTATGAGACAAAGGCTGCTGAACAATTGCAACTCTTGCTGCAAAATTATTCAAATACAAAGAAGTATCCAGAATAGGGTTAGCTTCGTCCAATGCCCTCCCAGAAAGCATTCTAAATTTAGCCGCCCAAGATTCCGCATCTTCCTGAGAAGCATATAAGTTCGTATAGCATTCGTCGAATTCATTATGCCTTACAAAAACAGTTGAAACAGAAACAGGTGCGTTAATCATTATATCCTGCAAGTTATCATCTTGCAACAAAACCTCAATAATTCCAAAGCCAATCGTATGCCTTACTAAAATAGTAGCAAGTTTATTTACGTCTGAAAAGTTCAATGAAATATTTTTACTATTCGCCAAATCTTGAAGCAAATCTTTTGCAACATTTAAAAAAACCTGTCTGGTTCTTTCAGGATTTGTAAATTCTTCTGCAGTCGGTTTATGCTCAATTAAAACATTCCTCGCAAGATTTAAGAGTATATGGTGGTCCTCATCTAAAGAATACTCGGGAGGAGACAAATGATAAAACAACTTCCCCCTATTTGGTTGCTTAAAAATGGTAACCATACTCTTATCATACCCTTGAGCAATTTCATATTGTTTCAGTATTTCAGCGTCCTCAGGAACCTTAGAAATAAGCCGAGTAAATGTAAAGTTAGGCATAACATCCGCCCTAAACGCTTCCGAATAAACTTCCCTCTCGCTAATTTTATATCTATCAAAGAATGGCTTTAACTTTCTAATCAAACTAAGATTATCCAAGAATCCAAGAACCTTTTCCAAAAGTCTAATATAACCTTCCCTATACTTGTCTTCGTTATTAAGCAAAGATTTTTGTTCGAAATAAAGTCCCTTTAACTCCCTATAAGTCTTTGCAGGATCTGATTTAAGACACTCATTAATAAGATGGTTAAGAGAAGCGTAAGCCTCTTGCATCAAGTTTCCGGTCATGCTCAGTTTTGCCTGGCTCAGAATTTTTTCCTGTTTAATCAAAAACTCATAAATCTGTCCAATTTCAATGAGCATTTTAACCTGCTCAAAGTCATAGCTATAATTCCTCTGTTGAACAAAAACAATTCTTGAAACATTTGCATCATCTTTTAAACTGTCGATTGTCCTAGCCATAACTACCCCGCTATCCGCAATAGATGGAACTTCGGGAGCACCAAGATAATTAATATACATTACATTTTCCCCAGATTCTCGAATAACCTCATAAGAATACAAAGGACTTTTATCTTTAAACATCATTTTTTGTTTTTTGAAATAAAACGAAAATACGAAAATCTTCAGTTTACTTCTTTTTTATCACCTTAAAATTAATAGAAGCAGTGGTTTATAATAATTATTGTTATAAGAAAACATTATAAACCATACCTCCCTAAGATAATTATGGCAGAACCCCAAACCCAAGAAGCATCTGTTCAATTTCTTCTTTCAGATTTCAATACAAGATTAAGAGATATAGAAGAGAGAAACAGACTGATGAAAGAGAGACTCATTTTACTAAGCCAAAATTTCATCGAGTCTAAACAAAAGTCAGATGATGAAATTGAAGAGATTAAAAAGAATATATTTACCATAAAAAAAGATGTTGAAAAATTAAAATCAACAATTCAAGGGATAGTGGAAATCTCTGACAGCTATGTAAAGAAGCAGGAAGTTGCAGTAATTGAAAGAATGCTAAGAGACTTTCAACCCCTAGAGTTTGTAAGAGAAAAAGACTTAATAGATTTAGTTAAAAAAGAAGTATTAAATCAAAAAAAGCAAGAAATAAAAACTACTAAATCCATAAAAAAGAGCAATGTCGACACTTGATTCCGTAACCCAAATGCAGCAAAGAGGCATAACCGATACAGATATAATTACAAGTCTCAGAAATCAGGGAGTTTCACCTCAAGAAATTAATGACGCATTAAATCAGGCAAAAGTAAAAAGTGCCGTTTATGATAATCCTGCTTCAGGTGGCTCAAATACCGAAGGAATGCAACAATCAATAATGCAAGACCCTTCACAAGACTTTTCTTCTCAAATCACTCAAACAACACAAACCCAATCGATGCAAAATCCTGAAATGTATCTTCCACAACCGCAATATCCGCAACAAGCAGCCCAACAACAGCAATATCAACAACAAATACCTCAGCAACAAATACCTCAAGAAGAACCCCAATACTATCCAGAAACACAGTACCAAGACAATTACTATCAGCCCCAACAAACGATGGATACAGATACAATAACTGAAATTGCAGAACAAATTGTTTCAGAAAAGTTTTCCCAATTCGAGAAAAAGACAGGAGACCTAGTATCCTTCAGAAATGATATTCAAGAAAGAATAAAAAACCTAGATGACAGATTAAGAAGAATAGAGAGTTCTATAGATAAACTACAACATGCAGTAATAGGAAAAATAGGCGAATTCGGAGACAATACCGAAGCAATACACAAAGACCTAGATAATCTTCACAATACTGTTTCAAAACTAATGAATCCTTTAATCGATAATTACAAAGAACTAAAGAGAATTACCCAGGATAAATAATCCTCTTTAATTTAGCCTAAAGTATAATGAAAAAAAGATTTCAAAAAAAAGTTTTTGCTACAATCACCTTCTCTATTATAGCATCAATCCTTTCAATTATTCACGGATTATTTTTTGACCTTGATTTTTCTCAAATAAAAAGGCTAACTATTGAAGGTTTTTTCTTCACATTCATACTAGTTTTTTCAGCCCTAATTATCTTAGAAAAAATATTCAATTTAGAAGAAGATGCTGAAATAGTAAATATAAAGAAGAGAATCAGCAAACTAGAGTTAAAAAAGAAATGAGTTCTTAAAGATTTATAAGAAAAATTTAATACTAAAACCCCACTAAAAATAACTAAGTCAAATTTAAGATACTAAACATAAAACAAGCCTACTTCTTAGCAACAACCCAAGAAACAATTCCAGCAATCACTAAAAGTAAAACAAGTCCAAACCAATCAGTATAAAACCAAGACTGAACCAAATCCCAATTAACAGCCCAATTAAATGTATATGCAGAAGAAATAACAAAGAATATAGCCAACAATGCAAGTAGTACCCATGCAATATATTTATTCTTAGTAAATGTTTCCAAATCTCCCTTAACAAATGCAATCATCACTAAAATCAAAAATACAGCAACAAAAAATACAGCAAACCAAGCAGAACTAAATGAAACAAAATCAACAAGAGAAACCTGCACAATAAAGAAAATAGCAAAAATAAGGGAAATCATCAAATGAACTCCTTTATTCTCTCCTAAAACCTTTGTCTTAGCGAGCAATGCATAAACAATTACAAAAACAAGTAAAAAACTAAGAATAGGCATAAAATAGGTCACGGCTGCTAACGAAACCATCTTATGATTTTACTGTTCCTCCGTTTGAAGAATGTGTAGCCCATACAATTACCCCGATAATAGCAGCCAATATAATCAAAGACCAAAAGTATTCATAAAACCACCAGCCTATTGAGAAATTATCGCCCCAAAAATTCCATGAAGTTAACGCCCATATAACAACACCAATCCCAGTAAACCAACCAACCCACTTCACAGCACTTCCTGCCTTCCCAGCATCATCATGATAAAAGAATCCAATTAAAATAATTACAACAAGAAAAATAGCTATACCAACTCCAAACTTAGGAAATATCTCCGCATAAAAAGTTGAGACAAAATCGAATTGTAATGCTAATAACCCAATAGCCATTGCAACAATTGCATCAATAGCTTTTTGCTGTCCTAATAATTTTGTCTTTTCTAAAATAGCAAACACAACAGCGAACATTAATAAAAATGGAATCACATAAGAAAAAACTCCCTGCTGAGCCCATAGGTTCAAAACATCCGTAATAGTCATCACCATATTATTTTAAGAAAAAACTTCTTTATAAAAGTTTCTTATTTATCCCCCTTTTTCCCGGTGCCAACCGCAACAGCAATTGCCCCTGCAATAATCGCCAACATTAAGATTGTTGAAAACCAGCCACTCCCAGACCCAGAAACCTGCGCATATAATGTCTCCCACAAACCAGTAACATAAAGAACAACACCGATAACAAATATCGCAGCCAAAATACCAAATGTAATCTTTAGTCCCTTGTTGTCTTTCCAAGACGTTTCACCTACAAACCCATACAAAACTAAAAATACAAGCATGACAACAACGCCTACAGCAAGCCAAGGAACAATTCCAACAATAATATCTCTTGGTTGTGGAACAGCTATTAAAATTAATGCAATCGCCAAAGCAACCAAAGCGTCAATCTGCCTTTTATCCTCTCCTAAAATTTTTGCTTTTTGTAAAATTGCAAAAATCAAAACAAACACAAGTAAAAAAGGAAGGATATAATTCATCATTAAGCCAGAACCGAAAATACCAGACTCCTGTGCCGAAGCAAAACCAATACTAAACAAAACACCAATACCACCCATAAAAGCTTTTTTCATAAAAAACATTAGAACTCAATGTATTTAAATTTAATTGAAGTCAAATTCAAATCATATCCGCTTCATCTAAAGGCATATCTTCATCTGTTCCAGTCTGCATAGGTACTGCATTTCTACTAATAAGAACAACATCACCTATAGCCTTAACAAATTGATGAGGTACAATAATTCCTCTCGCCCCTCCAAGAAGATTTCCAATACTTGAATCCCTTGAAACAACGATCCTCCATCCATCCACCTTATTATCAATAAGATTTACTTCCTCAATAATACCAAAGATATCTCCGCCATCGGTAAACACCTTTCTTCCAATGACTTCGCTCAGCCTTTTTATTTTCAACATATCCTATTCAAAAAAAACCCCATTTAAATACATTTCGCTAGTGCAGAATATAGAACCTAGAGGATATTATAACCTCTGAAAATAGAAATGATAACCTTCGCCCACAATAGATTTATAAAAAACCAGTATTTAGAATAACAATGGAAAAAGAATCAATCAAAGAAATCATAACAATCATAATAGCTGCAATCGTCCTCGCCCTTGCAGTTTCATTTCCAAATTCAACCATATTACTAACGACATCCATATTCTTCATAGTAATAATAGCCGTAAATGTCGTAGTAAAAAAAATAATAGCGTACAGCTTAGAAGCAAATGTTACAATAAAATTTTGGTCTTGGTACCAATATGGCTGGAGAAAGGATAGCCATTTCAAAAGCCCAGTACCAATGTTCTGGCTGCCTGTTGTTCTTTCTTTCATTACAAGAGGATTTTTCTACTGGCTTTCAATCCTAGAATTTGATATAACCCCTCGAACAGAAAGAGTTTCAAAAAAGCACGGATTATATAGATTCAGTGAAATAACCGACTGGCATACCGCATCTATTGCCTGCTTTGGAATTTCAGCAAATTTAATTCTCGCAATCCTTGGTTACATCTTTGCATCATTTTACCCATCCTTGGAATTATTTGCAAGATTAAATATTTATTATGCTTTCTGGTCTATAATCCCCTTAAGTAGCATGGATGGTAATAAGATTCTCTTCGGCAGCAAGCTACTCTGGTTTATCTTCGCAGTAATCACAACCTTAGCATTAGTCTGGTCTTTAATTATTGTTTAACTAGAACAAGCATATCAAACCTTTCCCATTCAGGATTATTCTCATGAGTAACAATTGGATGATAAGCTGTTCTTCCATTTCCCCTATTTCTGTATAAAGCAATTTCATTTCTTGTAAAGCTTCGAATCTCTCGAGTGTTCAAATCAAAAATCGCAAGTCCTCCAATTTCTCCCTCTCCCTCCAGCCTATTTAAGGGCATGGGCATCGCCTTTGGAACCCGCCCCCAATAATCAGCCCCAGAACCATAACAATCACAACTTGGTGGAGGAGAACAACCACCAAATAAAAACAACTCCATCTCTCTTATTGCTCTAAGACTTTCAAGACTATGCATTTAAATTAAAAACAGAATTACTATTTAATTATTTGTATATCCGGCCAGAACAACAAATACTAAAATAACCCATATCAGGAAACTACCTTCTTCTCTTCTTAACAGCCAACCCTACCTTTTTTCTTTTCTGAAACCAAACCAAATAAACAATCGGCAAAATTCCAACCGTATTAAAAATAAGTATAAACACAAACCACATTAGCTGATTGTTCCGCCCAGACTTCCACAACCCCTTCCCTTTCCAGATTACTTCCCATATCCCTATTAAGACTAAGACAAAAATCCATGCGACTGGAAAGCTTAATCCACCACTCATTCATCTTTAAGGCATCCAACATTTATAAACTCTTCTGAATTATTAACCACAATAACCAATACCTAAAAATTAGCCAAGAAAAAAACAGATTATAAATGGGTGAGAAAGTAGAATAATAAAAGTGAATAATTAAAAAACAATCATAAAGCGGAATTGCATTACCAAATTCCTGCCTGGCAAATCATAATTATGGCACAAAAAGAGCTTAAAATACAACCAAGAGAATATCAAAAAAGGATTCTTGAAACCTGCAAAAAACAGAATTGCATAGTCATCCTCCCCACAGGTACAGGAAAAACACTAATAGCCATAATGCTCGCAATTGAAAGGTTTAAGAAATTTCCATTAGAAAAAGTCCTCGTCCTTGCTCCAACCCGCCCTTTAGTAGAACAGCATCTTAAGTCTTTTAAAAAAAATCTTCCAGAAGACTGGGCAGACATGCAAATCTTCACTGGAAAGACTCAAGCAAATGAAAGAAAGAAAATTTGGCAAACAGCAGAGTTCGTATTCTCGACACCTCAGTGTATCGCAAACGACCTAAAGAAAAACCTTTACACACTAGAAGACGTTTCCCTATTAATAGAAGATGAATGCCATCGCTGTTTAAAGAATTATTCTTACAATTTTATATCTCAAAGGTACAAAGAACAAGCAAAAAACCCAAGAATTCTTGGCTTAACCGCTTCCCCGGGAAGCGATAAAGAAACAATAAAAAAAGTCTGTGAAAACCTTGGAATAGAAGCAGTTGAAATCCGAACAAGAGAGAGTGAAGATGTAAAACCCTACTTACAAGAATTGGAATTTGAAAAGATAGATGTAGCCTTTCCTCCCGAGTTTCAAGAAATCCGCTTCCTCCTTCAAGAAATTTATAACGACAAAGTATCAGAATTACAACATAGAAAAGTTCTATTCTCGAGACCTTCAAGAACAACACTACTAGAATGTCAAAGAAAACTTTTCCACTCCCTAAATTCAGGAAACAAATCTCCAAACATCTTCTTATCCGTCTCTGCATGTGCTCAGGCAATTAAAATCTCTCACGCCATAGAGCTTCTAGAAACCCAATCAATCTCTTCTTTTACTCTTTATCTAAAAAAGATTTACAAAGAATCAAATGAAGGAACTTCAAAAGCGGCAAAAAGAATAATACAAGACAAAAGATTTCAAAAAGCATTCTCCCTCGCAACAACATTAAACTTAGAACATCCAAAAATAAACAAATTAAAAGAAATAGTTGAAGAAAAAATAAAAAATGAACCAAAATCAAAAATCTTAGTCTTCGCCCAATTTAGAGATACGGTAAACAAAATAACATTAGAATTAAACAAAATTCCTGGAATAAAATCAGACATTTTCGTAGGCCAAGCAAAAAAGTCACACGGGAAAAATGAAAAAGGAGAAGAAAAAACAACAGGTCTAAATCAAAAAGAGCAAAGAGAGATAATAGAAAAATTCTCAAACGGAGAAATAAATGTTCTTGTCGCAACATCCATAGCTGAAGAAGGATTAGACATTCCCGAAGTAAGTGAAGTTATTTTCTACGAACCTATCCCCTCGGCAATCCGTTCAATTCAAAGAAGAGGTAGAACCGCAAGATTATTCCCAGGTACATTAAAAATCTTAGTCACAAAAGATACGCGGGATGCAACATACTATTATGCATCTGGCGCAAAAGAAAAAAGAATGCATAAAGCAATTCAAGACATAAAAGATGATCTGGATAATGGAGTAGACATTAAAACAAAAGAAGAACAGGGGAAACTATTTTAAATGAGCAAATTTAAATAAATAATAGGATAAGATAAAACCATGAAAAATATTTCAAGATTTGAAGATAAACACAAAATAATCTCATTAGTAATAATCCTACTTACGACCATAATCATATCAAGAATCATTGTTTTTTTCTATGATCCCAATCCGATGATAAGGGGAATTGAAATTCACCATTTCTACTATGGTTTGGTTTTGTTACTCATAACAAACCTCCTTCTTTTATATAAAAGGATAAATTTTAAGACAGGGGTTGTTCTATCAGGAATTTCTATTGGGCTTATAATTGATGAATTACTATTTATTTCTAAAACCGTAAGAAATAACTTTGAATATAACACCACCCTAGGCCCTACAATAATCACAACAATAGTTGCTATATTGGTAATAGAATTTATCTTTTATTTCCGTAATAAAAATAAGTCTAAATAAGTCCTTGACCCTCATAAAATCTAATAGCTCTCCTAATTGAATCCTCAAAACCAACCTTAGGCGCCCATCCCAAGACATTCCTCGCCTTAGAAGAATCAAAATATCTAAATTTAGACGAAAACTCAAGAGCAAAACTTGGAAGGGTAAGTCTCTTGTCCCTCCTTGCAAAAAATCCCTCTAAAAAACCCAAACCAGATTTTGCAAGACCTAGAACAATGTCCTTTGAAAAAAACCATGACAAAGCATCACTTGTTTTTAGTCTCACCCCCAAGGCCTTCGCAATTCCATTATACAACTCCCTGTAAGTCATGCATCCACTTGCTAAAATATAATTCTCTCCACCTTTCCCTTTTTCCATAGCAAGAATATGCCCCCGAGCAATATCTTCTACATCCACAAAGGAATTCCCCCCTCTTGGAATAAACCTCGCCCTACCCTGTTTAATCCTTTTAACAAGCTTTCCAATATGCATAGAAGTATCTCCAGCCCCATAAGCAGTAGTGGGCGAGACACAAACAACATCAGTCCGTTGTTTGTTCATAAACCGCACCATCTCAATAGTCATATTTTTTGAATGCATATACGGGACCAGGCCATAAAAGCTAAAATCAAATTCGGATTCCTCGGTTAATGGGACATTAGGATCCCTAGTAATCCCAATCCCCGCAGTAGATGCTGTAACAACTACTCTTTCAACACCAAAATCTCTCGCAACATCTAAAACATTTCTAACCCCATCAACATGGGTGGAATAAACATCATCCCTATCTCTCCGATGATACGAAACAACTCCTGCAACTTGGTATACTTGCTCACATCCCGACATCGCGCTCATAACAGCCTCCCTATCCCTTATATCTCCAAAAGAGTGTTTTGCATCAATCCCCTCCAAAAAAGGATGCCAACTTCCAGGCAAATTAAGGGTATTAATCTTATCTCCCTTTTCCGCAAGCATTCTTACTAAATTAGAGCCAATACAGCCAGTCGCCCCCGTAACTAAAACTTTCGCCATGAAAACCAATCAAAAAATAAGTTTATAAACAATTATACTCTAAAGTATATAATAAACTGATTATTGCAGATTCTAAACAGCTAAATTTAAATATAACCTTCGCTTAATTAAAGCATGAACAAAAATACTCTAAAAACCCTCCAAATAATAGCCTGGACAATTGGTTTCATTGCGCTTGCACTATTAATTTATGCAATAATTAAAACCCTAATCTAATATGAAAACAGGAAACGCTCTTTCTTTATTCTCTCAAATAATTAATTTTGTAATCTTTATTTATTTTATACTCTCTTTAATTCAAATAAATGCCCTGAACATCTCGGGCTTATTAATCAGTGCTTTTGGATTGCTAGCCTCGCTAATAGCAAATATTGTCTCAGTACTTGAAAAATGACCTTTGAAAACATATTCTCAAAAAAAGAAAAACAAATCAAAGAAAATTCCAAACAACCAAATCCAAAGAACCCAATAATAATTGACACAAGAGAAAAACAATCCCTAATTGCCGCAAACCTCTTACAAAAAAATGCCAACATAAAATTTGAACTTCTTGAAATTGGAGATTATCTCATCAACAACATAATAATAGAACGAAAAACACTCTCTGACCTCCTACAAAGCATGATTAATAAAAGATTATTCAACCAATTACAGGAAATAAAAAAATATCCGCATTACATCTTATTAGTTGAAGGAAACAAAGAAACAGAAATTCCAGAAAATATGAAAAACCCCTTCAAAGGCCTACTCCTCTCAATAATCACCCAAGATAAAATCCCAATAATTTTCACAAAAAACCAAGAGGAAACGGCGGATTACCTTATCCTATTAGCAAAAAAATTTGAAAAACAAATTCAAGAAGCAGGGATAAGACAATCAAAGTCCCAAAAACCATTGCAAGAACAAAAACAATTCATATTAGAGGGCTTCCCTGGAATTGGTCCAAAACTAGCAAAACAACTCATTAAAGATTATAGCTCCTTAAATAAAATATTCGCTCTTTCAATAGAAGAATTAAGATTAATAAAAGGTTTTGATGATAACAAAATTAAAAAATTTAGGCAGCTTCTTGGCAGCTAGCTGATTTTTGTTCTTGCTTAGCCCTAGGGACCATGAACCCAACATTTACAGTATAATCCCCCGCCCTTCTAGAATATTCTTTCTGCAGAGCCTTAGAAAAGATAACCCCTTTCAACCCCGAATAATCGGACTCAATCGCAACCATCCTATCCGCACAAGCACACATATGTCTTAAAATTCCCTCGCTTGAATTATAAAAAACGATTTTTCTAACACGATCTTGGTCCTCCCGGAATTTATGGAATTTTCTATCAAGAACCTCTTTCAGAACCATCTCAACAATGCTATGATAAATTTCTTTACCCATTAAAAACATTAAACCAAACAATAATATAAAAAGAAGATTATACTGAAATATACTAAATTAAAAAACAATAATAATATAAACCCTAATTAACTTTCAATTTTATATTTTTCTATAAGCTCACAAATGAATACTCCTCTAAGCAATTAATCTCCAACAACCTAAATTAAAAAATCGATTAATTATTATTAACATAACTGTCCTGAATAACAATAGTTTCAACAATCACCTTATCCGGCTCCCCCCCAACAATATAACAAAAAGTTCTAATTTCATTAGAAGGCAAATTCTCTTTTTCAACATATCCTGAAGAAGATTCTCCATTAACCAAAAAAGTAATCTTTATCCTCTTATCCTCCCCATTAACCTGAACACAAGCTTGCCTATTCCCTGTATGGTATAATGTATATCCATTTTCAGTTTTAATAGAAATTGTCTTCTCCTCGTCCAGCCCCCAGCTTGATTTGATAATTGGATTAATAATAACCCAAACAACAGTAGCAATAAATACAGTAATTAAAACTACACTTAATGTGATATAAAATTTCTTTTTATCCCAAACCAAATCCCCATTATTAAAATACTTAGATCCCCCTCCAGCCAAATTAAATTCATCCCCCATAAATAAATCAACCAATAAACCTATTTATATATTACGGAACAAGAGAAAAACAAGAATAATCCTCAAATCTAGCTAATTTCTTCAAGTCCTCTAAATCAACCTTATTAATATTATTAGCATAATCCAAATAATCCTCTGCTTTTCCACTTACCTCTTCCAAAATCAAATTAACTGCCCGGTCATTTGAACTCTCAGCATCAACATCGTAACTTCCTAAAACTTGTTGCTTTGCTTCCTCCAGCTCTTTTAAAGAAGTATTCTCCATCTTCTTCATCTCCTCAAGACAAATCCTAATAGCCTCTTCTTCATTTTTCTTGTCTGTTCCAATAAAAATAATCATATAACCATAATTTTTTCCAGAGCCAATATCTGCTTTAACTGCATAGGCAAGCCCTCTTTTTTCCCTGACCTCTGTAAATAATTTAGAGGACATTCCATCTCCAAGAATTGTTGTAAAAACTTCCGCAGCATATCTATCTTTATCAGAAAATTTAGGAAAATGAAAACCGATAGCAATATTAACTTGCTGTATCCCTTCTCTTTTTTCCTTAAGTTTTAAATTGATTTTTTTAATAACCTGTTCATTAACCCTATTCATCCCCCGCGAAACAGAAAAATCTTCTGCAAGTTTTAATATCTCTTCAAAGTTGTTATTACCAACAACGCATAAGATAGCATTCTCAGGAGAATACACCCTCCGATGCTTCTCAATCAGTTTTTCCCGAGTCATGCCACCAACATTCTCCTCGGTTCCAGCAATGAACATACCAAAGGGAGACTCATATAAACAAGACTTTATCCTTTCCATAACATGAGCTCGCGGATTATCATTATACATTCTTATTTCTTCACAAATCACATTTGCTTCTTTCTTGACTTCCTCTTCTGGAAAAACAGGGTTAAAGAAAATATCAAAAATAACATCCATTGCAAGTCCTAAATGTTTTGAAGGAAGTTTAACATGGTATGCCGTCATCTCTTCAGAAGTAAAAGCGTTCAATGTCCCTCCAACCTTTTCAAGACTTTCCGCAATTTCTTTTGTATTTCTCTTTTCAGTTCCCTTAAAACATAAATGCTCAATAAAATGAGCGATACCCTTTTCTTTCGCATCTTCATAAGCCGAACCATACTTTACTGCCAGCATTACAGTTGTCACAGGAACATCTCTTTTCTCATGAATCACAGTCAGACCATTATCCAGCATCTTCTTATTAAATTCCATAACTTCTTCTAAGAAAAAACCTTTTTAATTATTTGTATTATCAAAAACAACAAATCTCTCCCCATTAATCTCAAACTCATCTAAAACATCAAAATTCTCACTAATAAAATTAATAATCCAATATCTCCTAGCTTCAAATCTCTTTTTCTTCTGTAAACTTCTTGTCGGCCAGCTTAAAACAATTCTATCAACCTTATCAATTATAGAAAAAATTAATTTTTTAGAATAATTAGGCTCCAATTCTAATGCATCAATAACATTAAACATCCACACCACTGTTTCTCCCTTTCTAGCCTCTTCTTTCACAATTTCAACTATTTTATCAAGATTAAACAAATCTTCCCAAATCGCTTTTCCATTAACCTTCTTTTCTTCAAAAAACTTATTCATCAAATCCACATATACTTTAGTAGCTTCAATAGCAACATACCTTTTTCCAATTAAATCCGCAGAAAAACCATTAACACCAGCACCCAAATCAATAATCGTCTTCTCATCCCCAAATATCCGTTTATACAACACAGAGTAGTCCCTATCTCTAGAAGAAATATGCTTTTTCAAAACATCCTTAGAATCTAACCTCCCCTTAACAAGCTTATTCGTCATAAAAACCCCAAAATACTTTCTTAAAACTTCTCTTGTCTTTTTCACATCTTTTCTATTTAGTAACAAAATTCTTTCAACTAAACTATCTGGTAACTCTTTAAATTCCCTCTTCTGTTTAACTTCTTTAACTAGTTCTTTCATAATTCAACAAACCTCTTAATAACTTCTTTATTTCGCACCTCAGGATGAAACAAGCACCCATAAATCTCTTTCTCCTTATGTTTAACTGCCTGGACAATTCCATTTCCACTACATAAAAAGTCAAACCCTTTCCATCCAGAAATATAATTATTGTGTAAATGATAAACTTCTTGTTTGCCTTTTAATCCAAAATAATCTTGCTGAAAATCCTCAAAATAGTAGCCAATTTCAGTTTTCTTTTTTATTTTCCCCCCAAAAACCAACCCAATAATTTGCATTCCAGCACAAATCCCAAAGGTAGGCTTATTAAAATCCTTCAACCACTCAAATTTCTTAATCTCTTTTAAAAATTGATTATCTGCGAGCGAAGTTCCACATACAATAACCCTATCACAAATAGATAAATCTCTGCTTTTCACATCCAGATAATGTAGAGTAAAAAACTTTTCATTATTTTCGTTCAGAATATCTTCAATAGGTTTCACAAATTCATAATAATGAAGTTTCTCCTTGCAAGTATTTATTACTAATATCATATTTCAATCTCCCCCCTAAAACTATTTTCACCTTCCTTAATCATATTAATATTTCTAATTTTAATCCTATCATTAAATAAAGGACAATTAACAACAAAAGATTCAAACTCACCCCCCTCTCCCGCAGGATTAATTCCCCATTTGTCCTTTAGCATCTTCAGCTCTTCAATAAATTTTTTATCTATCTTTCTCCCAATCCATTTCTCATTTAAAGGATAAGCAAAAACTCCAGAAAGAATTATTTCAAACTTACTTTTAATTAAATCATTCAAAAGCTCAATTTGATTTTTCTGCCATAAAGGATTAAAACATTCTATTTTTAATTTATTGCAAATCTTTTGAATTCTTGATGCCTGATAAACAGATTCAACAGCACCACTAACAACTCCTTCAATTTTATATTTTTTTACAGCCAGTTTAATTGCTCTTTCCAAATCATCAAGTTCTTTTTCTTTCTCCCCTTTCGTCTTCTGCAAAATTAAAGGCAGGCCAATAACCTCCGCTTGCTTTCCAACCAAAGAAATAGCAGGAGTATGAAACATAAAACTATCCTTATTCTCACTATCTAAACTAATCAAACATGCCAAATTATGTCCCTTCTGCTTAGCTAAGTACGCAGAATAACACGAATCCTTCCCCCCACTAAAAAGCACTCCTAGCATCATAGTATAAAAAATAAGAACTGCTTTATAATATTAACCCCCCATAAAAATAAAGAGCCAATTAGTCGAATTCCTTTGGTTTTTTCAAAAAACTAAAAAGAATAATTAAGATAATAAGAACGGCTATAACTCCCAAAACAATAGCAATATAAAAATAAACAGTATATTCTCCCGAAACATCATCATAAAGATAATCACTAAAAGAATCACCGGAACTTGCTTCTTCTTGTTCTAACCCTTCTACAGAGGATTCATAATTTTCTATAGCCCCTTGTTCCTCTTGCCCTGAATCATTTATTGTCTCATCAAAATCACTAATAAAATCCTCTTCTTCACCTAAATCTTCAATACAAATAACATCACAATCATCTAAACAAGAATCATAATCATCATCACAATTAAGTTCACAAACAGAATTTTCTTGGCAATTATTAAGGCAAGAATCATAATTATCATCACAAGGAGGAATGCAGTCATTATAACAACTTTCTTCATCTGCAGAAACAATACTTAAACAAAAAATAAACAACAGAGATAAAAAAAATAAGAAAATTACAAAATTATTTACCTGCTTTTTCATCTAAAGATAAATAGTCTTGATTTTTTAAATGTATATCTCTAAAGACACTGTCCATTTAAACATCCAGAAGGACAACTAATCAATTCATCAGCATCAGCATCTATAAAATTCCCAGACTCATCAGTCCTACAAAAAGCTTCCTCAACATAACAATCTTCTCCAGAACAATTCTCAATACTCTGCCACCCGCCAGGTGTTCCATCAGAATCATAACTTAAAATTAAAGCACAGGCATCTTCATGCTCTAACTCAAACGAACCCATCTTAACATTAGTCGAACCAAAAACAGTTGGATTTAGTCCGCCATCACTATCTACGCACTCAACACTTGGAGTATTATTATTTAAAACATTATCACAAACATAAATTTCAGCCTCATAATCCCCACAAGCAGAATCACTTAATATAATTTGATTCACACTATTCTCTTGTTTTTGAATATCATCATAAAGATATATCAAAGTCCCCGAACTCGTCGCCCTTCTTGCTGTTCCAATCTTCACAATCCTATTGTCCCCATTAACCCCAGTATAAGATTCCTTAGGATTTTCAACATAATAAGATTCCCACATATTCCCTATTTGCTTAAAATTATAATAAGAAACATAAGACTTTTTAAGCTCTTTTCCATCTTTAGTATAAACATCAAACCTTAAAGAGCATTCGTTATCTTTGCATTTTTCAGGCAAATCTATTTTGAAATATTTCTTAGCAATCCTCCTATATCCCAAGGAATTAATCGTAACACAACTATGTTTCAAATTTAAAGTTGAAACTAAAAGTTCGCACTCATTGCTTTCCAAAACACACTGATCTGTTAAACAGTTGCACTCAGCATCATTAGTAACAATAGAACCATTTATACAACTCATCTCTCTTAAAGTAGAACTATCTGCACAAAACTTTTTCAAATATATTCCACCATTATAAGCAATTCTTTCCCCATACCTCTCTTCGCATCGTTCAGATTCTGGATTTACAATTACTTGACAAACTTCTTTTCCTTCCCCATTATTATAATTTTCAGTTACTTCTTTTTCAGTCAAAACCTTATCAAAAAATACAACTTCATCAATTAAACCTTTAAAAGATTGTGACTTCTGAAATCCACCTAAAATCTTATCCTGGTCCTGTCCTATAACAATTCCCCCAGATAAAATAGCCTTACTACTAATCGCACTTGTCCCCACTAATCTCCCATCAATATAAACTTTCATCTGCTTACTTACACTACTAATTGTAACAACCAGATTATGCCAATTGTCATCATTAAGATTAAATTTAATCGCTTTCCTAGATTCTTTTACATAAATAGAAGAAGAAGAAAAAATCAAAAACCCATTAGCTCTTGAATTGGATTCAGCAATAGACAGAATTGCTTTATTTTTATCAGAAGTTTTTACCCATGCTGAAAAAGAAAACTCAGATTTTTGATAAAGAATATTTCCTGGAACAACCACATAGCTCGAAGTGCTGCCCGAAAAATTATAAGCATTCCCTATCTTTCCCAAGGCCGTGCTAACATCATGCATTTCTAAATCAGCATTTACATCCCCATCATAACATGAAATGACATTAGAACCATTAAAAAAATATTTTTTGATACTATTGTCTTTTCCAACAAGCCCGGGTTCTGAAACATTACCTCCCCCAGATACAACATCGCCAGTAATCTTTTCAAAAAAATTAGAAAACCATCCAGCAGAAACCAGATTAAAACATAAAACACCAATTAATAAAAAACCCATCACCAGAGCACTTTTTTTCATAAAAGATATAAACCCCTATAGTATATAAAAGTTATGGCATCCACAAACCAGTCTCCCTTTTACAAGATAGCAGAAGGAAAATATCTAAATGAGAAAAATCCTGAGAAAAAACTGGAGTATTTAGAAGAAATGATTAAGGAATGCCCAAAGCACAAATCTTCTGAAAAAATGCTCTCAAACTTAAAAAATAGATACAGAAAACTGAAAGAGGGTCTTGAAAAATCAAGAAAATCAGGAAAAGGTTCAAAACAAGGAATAAAAAAATCAGAAATGCAATGTATTCTTCTCGGTTTTCCAAATACTGGAAAATCCTCTTTTTTTAAATTACTAACAAATCAAGATGTAAAAATATCCGATTTTGGATTTTCAACCCACTACCCAGAACTAGGAACCTTTGATTATGAAGATGTAAAAATCCAAATCATAGATATGCCTCCGTTTCCCAACCAAAGCCAAAGCATTGTAAACACAACAGATACAATTCTTCTCATAATAGATAGCTTAGAACAAATCGCACTTTCACAAGATCTCCTTAGAAAAGCGAATGCAAAAAAAATAATAATTTACAACAAATCAGACCTTTTAACAGAAGCAGAAAAAAGGAAAATAAAAGCCAACCTAGACTCAAAATACAAAAATCTCAAGTCTTTTCTCTTCTCCTCTATAAATCCTGAAGAAGAAGTGATTAAAGAAATAAAAAAAACAATATTTGAAACGTTTCCAATAATAAGAATTTATACAAAAGAGCCAAAAAGACCAACAAGCAAAATCCCAATGATTCTAAAAAAAGATTCTTCAGTAAAAGATGTTGCAGAGAAAATACTGAAAGGCCTTTCATCTAAAATAAAAAAATCAAAAATATGGGGTCCGAGCTCTAGATTCGGAGGGCAATCAGTTGGAACAGAGCATATCCTTAAAGATAAAGATGTGGTAGAATTCCAAACAAAATGAAAATATTATGAACAAAAAATTAGTCTTCATTCTTTCAATAATCTCCATCATACTACTATCCCTTCTCTCCAATCATACAGAAATAGTGGGTAAAATAAAGAATATAAATTACTATCCAGAAAGAATTGATATTTACCTAGAAGATTTAAATGAGCCAATTATAATCTTTACAAATAAAATACTAAATTTATCTAAAGAAGACATTATTCGGGTTGAAGGAACGAGAGAAACATACAAAAATAAAGAGCAGATAATCGCTAATAAGATAATAAAAATTAATAGTTAATAGCTAAACAAAATCAATAAAGATATATACTTCCAACTATTAAATAAATGAAATGCTTATAGAACTAGTCTTAGCATTAATGATGGGAATAATCGCAGGCACATTCACAGGCCTCACACCTGGAATCCACATAAACCTCATAGCTGCAATCATCCTATCCCTAACAGGAGTATTTCCACCAACCGCTTTTTTAATATTTATTGTTGCCATGTCTGTAACGCATACCTTCCTAGATTTTATCCCTTCAATATTTTTGGGTGCTCCTGATGAAGATACTGCTTTAGGCGTTTTGCCAGGTCATGAATTTCTATTAAAAGGTCAAGGACATGAAGCAGTTCTTTTAACAGTAATAGGTTCTTCAATTTCCATTATTCTCTTAATCCTAATAACCCCCTTATTCATTCTAGCCATCCCAAAAGTATTTCCTTTCATCCAGAGGATGATGGGCTTTATCTTAATCTGGATTTCTTTTTTTCTTGTTTATAACGAAAAAGACACAAAACTTCTTTCCCTAATTATCTTTCTTCTAGCCGGCTTTCTTGGAATTTCTTCAATGAATCTTTCTTCAAACTCCCTCCTCCCATCACTAACAGGTTTATTTGGAAGTTCAACATTAATTTATTCAATACAACAAAAAACAATAGTCCCAAAACAAAAAATAGGTAAATTAATCCTAAATAAAAAAGAACTAATAAGACCCGCAATTGCAACCACCCTAGTATCCCCGATCTTTTCATTTCTCCCAGGTTTAGGTAGCAGTCAAGCCGCAATTGTCTCAGCTCAAATAATAAAGCAATCAAAAAAACAATTCCTCATCCTACTGGGCTCAATAAATACTTTTGTTGTATCTGTGTCTTTCTTATCCTTATACCTCATAAATAAATCAAGAACAGGAGTAGCATCTGCAATCCAGCAAACAATGACAATTACACCAAAAGATTTAGCACTTGTTTACATAGCAATTATTATCTCCGCGATAATCTCTGTATTTTTAACAATAAAAATATCAAAAATATTCGCAAGAAACATCCACAAAATAAATTACTCAAAGATATCCCTAGCAGTTCTTATCCTCCTTACAATAGTTATAATTCTATTTTCGGGATTTTACGGTTTTCTTATATTCGTAGTTTCAACCCTTCTAGGATTGTCCTGCACATATTTAGGTGTGAGAAAAGGATTTCTAACCGGCAGTTTACTTATTCCAACAATCTTGTTCTATCTGCCTTTCGTTTAATAGAGAAGACTCGAGAGACTATCAATTAACATAAAACAATCCATCCCCACCAAACATTACAGCCATGAGCAGATATTAAAATGATGATCCCTTACATTTATTAATCCCCTCAAATAGATTATAAAATGGCAATAGGACAAATAATCATGGGAATCTTCCTAGTAATCGCAGGCACCCTATTATTCCTAATCCCTTATGCAGGCTTAGTTTGGGGTCCAATCGCAATAATCTTAGGTTTAGCATTAATTATTTTAAGAAATGAAGAATCAAAGATAGAACCAAGAAAAGACAAACCTATATAAAACCAAAAATCCTAAAACAATCAAATGAAAGAAATAATCACCACAACATCCGAAACAGTCCCAAACAAAAAAATAGTTGAAATTCTAGGGATAGTAAGAGGCAACACAATAAGAGCAAGACATGTTGGAAGAGACATCATGGCTGGATTCAAAAACCTAGTTGGTGGAGAAATAAAGTCCTATACAGACTTAATTTCCCAAGCAAGAGATGAAGCATTCAATAGAATGGTAAATGAAGCAATCGATTTAAAGGCAGACGCAATAATAAATGTAAGGTTCACCTCTTCTACAGTAATGCAAGGCGCAAGCGAGATTTTAGCTTTTGGAACAGCAGTCAAATTAAAATAATTCAAAAGTTGAAATTGAGTAGAGATTTTTGCTTTTTTTCGAAGAATAAGAAAAACTCGAAATTTTTTATTTGAAAAATTACTTTTGGCACAGCAGTCAAATTAAAATAAACTGTGACAACTCGGAAATTTTTCTCAAGAAAAATTTACTTTTGGCACGGCTGTAAAGCTAAAATAAATTTTAGCAGTTACAATCGAAACATTTTCATTTAAAGAACTATTTCTTCTCACTGCTCCATTTTGAAAGAATAATTAAAAAAATCACACCTAAAAAAGTAATAATTACAGCAGACAAGAACTTATAATAAATCAAACTCTCCTTCAACCCCGCCCTCAAGATAAGACTACTAACACCTTCTGAAATTGGCTCTCTCCAAGACAACGCGATTAAAAAAGCAAAAGCAGCAGTAATAGCAGTAACCGTCTGTCTTTTAAACTCCCTCCTAAACTCAGAACTTGCTTTTTTAGTCTTTTCGATAATTTCCTGTCCAAATCTCATTTTAACCTCTTGTTTAACCTGTTCTTTTTCTTCTTTCTTCAACCCCTGCTCTCTTTCAACAACCTTGTCAACTATTTTATTCACTTCTTTATTGACTTTTTCTTCGACTTTATCCGCCTTTTTATCTACATCCACCATTAAAAGTGAAAGAAAAATTAACTTATAAACTGTTTGTTTCTAAAACCAATCCCTTTTGCTAAGCTTTCGAAAAAAACTCGAAAGTTGAACTTAAAACCAAGCTTTTAATTCCACTTGCTTTTTTTCGAACGAAGTGAGGAAAACTCGAAACATCACCCTAATGTTACTTTTTTCGAACGAAGTGAGGAAAACTCGAAACATCACCCTAATGTTACTTTTTTCGAACGAAGTGAGGAAAACTCGAAACATCACCCTAATGTTACTTTTTTCGAACGAAGTGAGGAAAACATGCAGGTTGAATTAAAACCAAGCTTTTAATTCAACCTGCTTATCCTTCTCCCTTCCAAAAATACTTTCAATATAAATCTTAGTCAACTCAAGTCCCTGTCTTGTATATTCAGATATCTTGAAATTAGTGGCCAAATCAATTGCAGGTTCTAAATACTTAATAATTGAACCATGCGAAATTGTAAAAATAATTTTTCCGCCACACTTATTACAAACACCAGCCAAAGGAGGCCTTCTAAACTTCTCATTACACTTAACGCATCTAAACTGCTGATGTGAAAACTTCCTTAAATTACCCCTTATATCCCTAATAAAATGTCTTTCAATAATCAATCTCGCAACATCATCCGTATCAACAGCTCTTATTTTTAAAACCAAGTCCATCTGATTTCCAACTTTCTCTTTCATAGTAGGTAAAATCTTATAAGAAGAATTAACAACACTTTCATTTACATTAGAAGAATCATGAGTAAAACCAATATTGGAAAAAGGACACATATCTTTTTTCAATCTTGTCTTAACAGTTTCAATTTTAACTTCAGAGGAATGTTTTTTCAATTCTGCTGCCTCATACATTTCCAAAGGATAAGAAGAACAAGTCTCAAAATCTAAAATCTGATCGTCAACTTCTCCTGCCTGTATCTTCGCATTTAAAACCAAAGGAGCATCCTGTGTTCCTCCTCTATGCGCTGGTAAAAACTTTCTAGAGAAATTAATTAAAACATCCATCAACATCATCACAGCAGCCTCGTCGCCATCACACCTAAAATTAATAATCCCCTCACCCCACAAAACATTTTTATCCAGCCGCTCCTTATTTTCAACATCAAAACAATAAGAATTAACATCTTCTTCAAACTCAGAAACCTTATCAACAACATCAATGAAATAGTCCCCTTTCTTTTCAAGAGAATTTGAATTTAATTTACGATTACCAAATTCTTTATGAAAAATAGCCTCACCAACAAACGAACGATAATTATCCAAAACAGCAAGTTTATCTCCAACCCGTATCTCCTCTGCTTTTTTAATATCAAATTTACCATTATTAATATAAAAAAAATCATGCCTATCAGTCATAATCTGTTGTCTGCCACTTCTCGTTATAATCTTAATCCATTTGTTTGGTTTACTTGCCTTGATGAAATATTTTATTTTCTTCTTCTTCAATTTACTTGTCTTTATATCCAACCCATAGGCATAGTGTAGCTCTGCTACTTCAATTCTTTCTGTATACTGATCTAATCTCTTTACTTTAGCTCCTTTCAGAATTAACCCCTCAATATAATCTCCAATAAATTCCCTTTGTATTTGCCCATTTTTTTCAAATATCAATCCAGTACTAGGATAGAAGCAGTCTCGTCTCATAGCAGCGTGCATATAAGGACTAGCAGTCAAACCTTGCAAATGGTTGAAACCGACAATTCTTCCAATAACTCCCGCACAATTATGGGGGGCCATACAAGCAACCAACTGCCCGACTAAATCTTCCTTTGATTTAAGATTATAATATTTTGGCAACTTATAGAATCTTTCCAACTCTTCATCAATAAATTTACTAATATTAAAAAAAACATCATCCGCTTTTTCATCTGGACTAATAGGACAAGCAGGAAGAATAATATCATGAGGCATTAACTCTAAAATCTGCTCCTCATTTTCTAACGCCTGCCCATAAAAATCTAGCTCGTAACCCAATTCCTTTAATTTTTCAACACTTGTTCCGACCTCTTTCGGCTTAAAATGAGTCACCGGAATTTCAGTTCCATCATATCTTATTGTTCCATCCTTATTAACACATAAATTATGCTTAGCCCTCAAAATCCCCTTAGCGACATTCTCAAAATCATGCTCGCTAGAACTCGTCCCCCTAACCCCTTTTATTAATTCGGGTACCTCATACCTTTCATAACCTAGCATTTCGATTGCCTTATCAAAAAAATGTTTTGAGTCAATCTTTCTTAATGAATAATTTGCACTTCTTTCATGATCTTTACACTTCTCTTCCTTAACTTGTCTGCACTCGAAACAATAATATTCTTTTTTTGTTTCTTTTCCACAATTCTCACATAGCCTATAAATTGTCTCGTTCCCACATTCGCATTTATAAATCGGAAGCTCAGCTTTAATAAATCCGACTTTCACAGCCTCTTGAACACTTCTCAATCTTCCTCCCTGCTCTGCAATAGGAAATAAAACATTAGGGCTTCCGGTCAGTTTTCTTAACTTTGCCTTCTCCGGTCTCCCCATTCGAGTTCCAATAAAGTCTCCAGCCTTGTCTTTAACTTTAAACCTGCATAAAGAATTAACAATTTCAAGGACATTAGCCTTATCTTTAATTTTAATAATCTTATTTGCATAATCTTTTAGATATTCTCCATCCTTTGCATCAATCCCAAGATTAAATAAAAAGCTCTTCAAATCATTACTAATGACAACATTATCCAAAACAACCTCATGCTCCACTCCTAAAATTTCAAGTGCCCTCTTCCCCGTCTTAAATTTTTCTCTTAAGGCTTTCTCATAAGGTAAAATAAGTTTTTCTCCCCTTAGAACCCCATTTTGAAGCCATTCAATTAAACCAAAAAAGCCCTCAAAAGAAATTTGAGTCCAATAATAAATATAATGTGGATGCAAAGGTATCGAGTACTTCTCCGAAATCTCTAACGCTTTTTCAAATTCAATCCTAAACTTATTCTTATACAAATCATTCAATTTTTCTCCTGTAATATTTATTTTTTTCAGCAACTCTAATTCCCACCATTCCTCAACGTACCCGGGCCTTACTAATTCAGCATTTCTATTAATAACGTCCCCTAAAGGGAATAAAATATCTCCTAGGTAGATAATCTCTTCAACTTCTTTGTAGATTTTTCTTGCTTCTTGCAATGTTTTAACTCTCTTAACACTACCATTTCTAAATTTAACAACCGGCCCATCAATCTCATCACAAGAAGTCAAAATACACCCCTTTGTCGGCTTTTCGATTTTCAATTGAGTCCCAGAACTTAAAAAGTCATTTGTAATTCCCATCGTTGCGGGATGAACCGAAACAGCAGAAAATCCTGCAACCCGGCTTCTTCCATACCTAAACCTAAATCCTCCAGATCTTGAAGGATGTCCATAAACCGGTCTCCCCGCAACCAAATCTTTAATATAAGTCGCCTCAACATTCCCAGTTCCTTTCTCTCTCTTTTTATGAATCTCCAAATAATCGGGTAAAAAATCCCAACCAGTTGACTGGAACCCTCTATCTTTTACACTTTTCAATAACCTCCACCCCTTCGCTGCTTTCTGTGCAAGCCCTTCTGAAAAAGTTAAACACATTCCCCCTCTTATGAAATCTGTATCAACCCTCTTCAAATCCTTATAATTACTTACCTCTCTTTTTTCAGTAGGATCACCGGCAATTTGTATTGGTAGGTTTTTTGCAAGAAAGACAATCTCTTCTTCAGTGGGTAAGTACTGCAGATTATTAACCCTTTCATGATAATCAAAATTTTCAGTTACGTACCTCCTTACTTCTTCTTCAGTTGGATCATATTTTGCATATCCAAAAATTTCCCTTAAATAATCAATAATCATTAAAACAATACAAGTTGCAGTTGTTCCAGCACTTCTTATCGGTCCTGAAAAATAGGCCATAAAATAATCCTTTCCTTCAGCCGTTTTTCCAAGTTTAATTTCCGTAAACCCTTCTATAGGAGAAGCTACAACCCCCAGAGTAGTATAAGCAAAACCAACCCTTACCCCCGCATCAATAGCCTGCAACTGATTATCAAACTTGCAAAATTTTTCTTTTGCAACCTCTTCCGCAATTTTAAAACTAACCGCAGGATCTAACTGCCCATACTCTTTTTCAAGCTCTAAAATCCTTTCGCTAACTTCACTCCCTAGTTGAGGATAGATAGTTGAGATTAAGCCTACAGATTTTTCAGCCATACTCATTGCAAGTGGAATTTCAACCTTGTCCACAGGATCTAGTTTCTTAGCTCTGGCATTATTAGCAATTACATACTCCCTTCTAACACCCTCCTCAATTTTCTTAAAGTATTTTTCAACTAATTCACTGGTTGGCATTTTTCATTTCTCCTAGTTTAGTCAGAATTTCTTGCCAAGTATACACCCGAGTAATATTTTCATGTTCAACGCCCTTATTCCACGGCTTATCTAATAACAAAATCTTTATTCCTTTTTCAGCATATTCTTTTGAATGTTCTTTGTGATCCTCTATTAGAATATTAACCCCTAGATTAGAACAAATAACATCTTTAGACTGCCCCCCATAAACATCCCCTGAAAAAATAATATTAACTTCACCAAAATTATCTCGAAAAAACCTGTTGGTTTTTTCCTTCCAGGACGAATGTCTAGCAGTAATAAAAAAAAGCTCGTTTTCCCTTCTTAAGAATTCTATCGCGTCTCTTGCTCCTTCAATAAAGGGTACTTTATCAAAAAAAGCAGAATCATGATACTCATTCCAAAGGGCTAACTCCTCTTCTTTAGTTAATTCTAAAAAAGTTCTTAAATAATAATCCTCAAAGGCGTTGAAGTTCATAGGAGGACTAAAATTAGAATTATAAAAATCAAAAAAACCCTTATGCAAATCAACCACAACATTATCAACATCAATGCCCAACTTCATTTCTTCACCTCACATTTAATCTCTTCCCCACTTTCCCCACACGTTTCTTTCTCAATTTCCTCATCAAAGAAATCCATGATTTTAATTTCCCTTGTCTTCAAGTTAAAAATAGGCACCTTGCAAAAATCAGGATGATTACCAACCTTCTCCTGAAAAGGTGTTTTAGATTGCCAACAAGAAGTCGCAATAATAAGAATATTATTATGAACTCCAACCTCATGCCTATGCAAATCAGCAGTAGTAAGAATATCAGGCACATATTTAATCACCAACTCATCTTCCTTTTCACCAGGAATATAGTCAACATTCCCATGCGTTGGTGCCAGATGCCTTCTCTTTAAAATCTCCACGCCAACTTTAGCAGGAGCATCACACCCATAATTAACTCTTAAATATTCTATATCATTAATCATTGAATGCATTGAACCCCCATGATACATCAAAATCTTAAACCCTCCATCAATCTCAACCATACAAGGATTTGGCACCATAACAACATTCCCCATCTTATACAAGTCGCCAGCCCACTCCTCAGAGATTATAGGTTGTGGTTCCCCTACCCACACAGCATCATGATTTCCTGGAGCAAAAATAATTTTAATGTCCTTTCTTATCAATTTTAACAACTCAGTAACTTTTTTATATTGTCCTTTCATGTCTAGAATATTAAGCCATTTCTCCTGGCCTGGAAAATGCCCAACACCATCAACAGAATCCCCATTAATAAAGAGATATCGTACCTTTTTAGCCATTTCTCTTTGAATTTTGTCCCCCTCCTCCCCATTTAACCATTTAACAAATTTCAAAAAATTATTTTCAAGAAACATAACAGAGCCAGCATGTATGTCTGAGATAAAAGCTACCAAGGCTTCTTCCTCATTCCTCCTTTTCTCACTTAAAAATGCATCAGGAAAACTAACATCATTAGCAAAGAGTATTTCTTTTGACCCCGTAACACTAAATGCGACAACATCATCCTCTAAAATATCTTTCGCTTTCTCAAAGACCTCTTTTTTATTAAAATTCACAAGAACAGAAACACTACCTGTTAAATCCTCTATGATAAATATAAGATTTTTATTCTTCGTAATTCTTTTTTCCAAAACAAGTCCAATAACCGTATAATTCTCTCTAGAATTTCCAATCCGCCTTATAGAACTTAAATTTTCTAACCCTCTTTCCTCCAATATCTTTTTAATTAATTCGAACCTAGATCTAAAATGCTTCACAAAATCCTGAACCTCAACCTTCCGAGGATTAATAATCGGATTCGATAAAAGCTTAACAACTCCTCTTTGCGTTTCTTCTTCTTTCCCCCCCAGCCGCACTTCAATTTCTTCCTTTGAATAGCCAAAATTGATAAAAAATTTCTCAATAGTAGTCTTATTCTTTCCATCTACCAATGTTCTTTTTATTCTCTCTATATTCTTCCCAAACAAAGCCTTTGTAATCACCCTTTCACCTATTTCCAAAACACTTAAAATTTCAACAATCTCCTTAGCTGCATCGTCACTTAACTTGGAAAATAAATCCAGCATCTCTTTATCTAAGAGAAAGCCCTTGCTCATACATACTTTTAATATTTCTCTTTGCGTTTCCATTTCCTCTCCTGGATAGCTCCCTTAAAAAGGGTTTAATTGTATCCAATTGAATATTATTACAAGCCTAATGCTTCGACAAGAATAGCCTCAACCTTCGGGACTAAATTATTCGGAACACTTAACCTTATTTCCTTTGTCCGCCCATGCCTCCCCTTCGAAACAACTTTTGCATTAATTAAACCAAGCATATCAATTTCAGCTAAAATATCTGAAACCCTTCTTTGTGTTAATGCTTCTGTTTTAGTTTTAGCACAAATATGAGTATAATAATTATAAACATCCCCTGTAAAAAATCTTTCGGCGGTTTTTTCTTTTTTGTTCTCTAAAGTCATATTTAAAACAGAATATAAGACCATCTTAAACTGCTTTGGTTCTGCTTCGACAATATCTAAAATCTTGTCCCGCTCCATCTTCTCATTTGCAATATCAATATAATGAACGTCCACACTTTCCTTCCCTTCTCTCTCGGACAACTCACCCGCAATCCTCAATAAATCTAAAGCCCTTCTCGCATCTCCATGTTCTCTTGCCGCATAAGCAGCACACTTCCCAATAACCCCCTCACTAACAACACCGTCCTTAAATGCAAGTTTACACCGCTCAGACAGTATATCTTGCAACTGTAGAGCATTATAGGGTGGGAAAACAAATTCTTCTTCCCCCAAACTAGACCTCACTCGAGGATCAATATTTTCAAGAAAAGTAACGTCATTACTTATCCCTATAAGGGAAATTTGTGCCTGACTCAATTCAGAGTTAAGCCTGGTTAAAGAATATAGAAAACTATCTGACAGTTTCTTCACAGCCTGATCAATTTCGTCAAAAATCAAAACAACGACCTGCTTTTTAGCATCAATTAGTTCTATAAATTTAGAAAAAACCTGATTAGTCGGCAAACCTGTAGATGGAATGGTGCCCCCCAATAATTCAATTAATGCTGCTAATATCCTATACTCTGTATCCGCAACCTTTTTAAGTTTACAATTCAAATACTCAATCCTTATCTCCACTCCTAATTCTTCAGCTTTTTTTATCAACTCATCTCGCACATATTGAACACTTAATGTTTTACCTGTGCCAGTTTGACCATATAGAAATAAATTACTTGGCCTCTCCCCCCTTAATAAAGAAGATAAAATAGATGCAACCTGTTCAATCTGTTTATCCCTATGTGGAATAGATTCAGGCGTATACTTAACTTGCAAAACACCTTTATTCTTAAATAAACTATTGTTTATTGCAGAATTAAATATGGAACTCAGTTCGACAGCCATATCAACCTCTTTTTCATTATTCTTTATTCCTTTATTAGTATATAAATCTTATTGTACTCGAAAATATATTTTCTAACCCCCATTTCCTATGGAGCGATAAAAAGGTAATTTAGTACAACAGATTTTACCAAAGAAAAGAATAACCGCTTTAATTATTAATCTCACCTCGGAAAAATACCAAATCCCCTAAAAAGAGGTTTAAAAACCAAAACCAACCCCCACCCCCCCATTTCATCTCCACAAGAAATAGTAGTTTTAATTCTTTCTATCCTTTTTGTGTGAACTATATACTGCAATATATATATAATAATATATAATAATATAATATATATAATATATAATATAAATATTTATAAATAAAAATTAGAAAAATCCCATACTTCCTCCTTTTTATTTTTAAATGTTTCCATTAGCAATCATGGGGTGAGAGTCATAAATACTTAAAATAGAGGTTATTCTCTTTAAATTACCAAAAATCACCAAAAGACCAGCAAGACACAAAAAAATACAAAATCTTACAAAATTAATCTGAAATAGATCTTATAAACAATATGATTAAGAAAAATAAAAGTTAAATAAAGGAATCTTAAACCCGAACCCAAAATAATAGGAAAAAATATTCACTACTCCACTTTAATTAACTTTTATAACAAATATACAGAAACATTTATAAACAAATTTCTTTTAAAACTACAATGGATAAAAAACCTTTCAAATCCCTGATAGGAAAGCAACTTGTAACCAAAGAGGGTAAAAAACTAGGAATCGTTAAAGATATCACTTTTGAAGCAAGAACAGGCGAATTAATTCAAATTGTACTAAAAGATTTAACAACCTACACAGCTAACCTATCTTTAGAAAGAACAAAAGATAAAGAAGCTCTTGTTCCTTATAACGCTGTAATTGCCATAGGCGATTTTATTGTTGTTTCAGAAGAAGATTTAGCCTAAATCTTCCAAAAGTTCATAATATTCTAATTAACGATTAAACATATTAATATAATTTTCAAGTTATCATCCCCCTCAAGGACCCCGGCAACTTCTTAGAACAAATACCGCCTAAAAACAAAATCACCAACTCCCAAACACAATAAACTTTAAAAACTCTTTTTACACACTAAAAGTATGGCAGACAAAAAAGAAATAAGAATCCTTGGTTTTAACATAACAAAAATTAGTGCACACAAGAACCCGGAATTCAAAGGCAAACTAGAAATCGCATCAAATATTAATATTAGCTCTATTGAGGAGTATAAAACAGAATTATCAAATCAACAATCATTGCAAATCAACTTTTCCTTTACAATCGACTATAAGACCTTAGGAAAAATAGAACTGCAAGGAGCCTTATTCCTGTCAATGGACCCCAAAATGATAAAAGAAGCCATATCAACTTGGAAACAAAAAAAACTAAGCACGGAACTCAACATACTTTTTTTAAATATAATCATGCAAAAAGCATCTTTCAGATCTTTTCAATTAGAAGAAGAATTAGGTCTTCCAACACATATTCAACTTCCAAGGCTACAGCCAGAAGAGTCGAAATAATTTCTTACAAATAACAATCTCCTATAATTTTATAATCTCTTTTTTACTGTTAATTTTGCCCAGATGCGACAATGGTACTCGAGCGGTCTCGAACACCGCGTCTTAACTGACATCCAGGTTCGATTCCTGGTCTGGGCGTTTCGCTCTTTACAAAATAAACCAATAACAAAAAGAGCAAAACGACCATTGGGCATTTTTATCAGGGATTCGAACCTTTCGATTCCGAGCAGATTGCTCTCGACTATTCGAAAAACAAACAAGAGTGATTTGCGAGCATGGTCTGGGCGTTCAACCCCCTATAATTTTCTCAAAAAGCTTTTTATCCTTCCAAAATCATAAACCTTATCAGCGACAACATAAACCTCAAAATTATTAATATCATAAACACCATTAAGTAAACCAGAAGAAACGTCAGTTCCCTCAACCAAAGGGAAAAAACTAGGCACGATAATAACCTCATTTTTCAACTGCTTCAATTTTCCATATAAAAAACACTTATACCTCTCTTTTTTACTTCCCTTTCTATCCTTAATAACAACCGCCGGATGAAAATGCCCCACAACAACCAATTTGATTTTCTTATCATAAACTTCAACCTTACCAAATTGCCTGGAGTGTCCATGAAAAAACAAAACATCTTTAACAATTAAAAAATCAACAAGCCTTACATTCCCATATTTTTCAACAACCTGCTCCAAAATTCCATCATGATTCCCTTTGGTAATAATCACTTCACCATTTTTTAAGAGATATTTATCAAACAAAGCCATAATATCTCTAAAATCACTAAATTCCGAATTCAAAATTCCGGAAACATAGTGCTTAACATCCCCAAGTAAAATAATTTTCTTCAATTTTCCAACCTTTTTTAAAATCCGAGCAAAAACATCCAAAGTCTCCTCCATTTGAGTTTTAGGAAAACTCCAACCTCTTTCATTTAGATATCCTTCATAACCAAGATGCAAGTCTCCAACTATCAAAGTTTTCTCTTCTTTCCAAAAAAGGCATCTATCAACTACTTCAAATCTTTCTATCTTTACCATAAATCAACAAAGAAGAATTCACTTTTAATATTATCTAAAAAATCTTAAAACAACTTCTCCTGCTTCCCATCAATAATATCAAAAACAGCACTTAAACTCTCTCCAGCAATTGTTCTATAAATAGCCTCCCCAAATAATTTAACCAAACTTACAATCTCCACATTACCTGTAAAATTATTTCTAATTGTATCAGAAACAAATAACTTATTCAAAACACCAAATTTAGCAACACCATCACTAAACAGCCCATGAGTTCCATAAGCATAAACATTCCTTGCACCCTTTTCTCTTAACGCTTCAGCAGTCCTAACTAAAGTATTTCCGGTGTCAATAATATCATCAATAATTAAACAATTTTTATCTTTAACATCCCCAATAATCACAATTTTATCAACTTCATTATCTCTTAATCTAGTTTTATGCCCAAAAGCAACTTCAGATGCAATTCCTAATTTATTCAACCTTTTTACCAAACTTTCAGCTCTCTTTCCACCACCTAGATCAGGACTAACAACGACAAGATTATAAAGGATTTCAGGATGCTTTTCTTTCAAAAACCCAATTAAACTCGGAAAACTATACAAATTATCAAAAGGAATTGAAAAATACTCTTGCATCTGTCCTGCATGCAAATCAACAGTCATCCCCCTAGTTGCATACATAGAAATAACATCGGCAAGCGCCTTAGCATTAACACTTACTCTGCTTGATTCTTTTCTCTCTTGTCTTGCAAATTTAGTATAAGGAAGTATAACATTAATCTCTTCAGGAGAAGAAAACCTTAAAGCCTCAAGTAAAAAAATCAACTCAGTAAACCACTCACAAGGCTTTTTATTAGCGTCATGGATCAAGAAGCACTTTTTCCTCCGGATATTTTCACAAATCTTAATTTTAAATTCCCCATCCTTAAAAACAGTTTTTTCAATATTACATAATTTAACAGAAAACATTCTGTTTTCCTTCGCCTTTAAATATTCATAGATGCCCTTAGCAAAATCAAAACCCGCTCCAGAAGAGTCAGCAATCAAAACAACATCTTCCATGTTGTTAAAAATTCCCCTTAGTTTTTAAACAAATGTATACTCAAAATCCACTATATTGTTCAATATACTCAAAATCTACCTTTCCAACTCAGCATAGATACGCTTAATAAACTCAATCTTATCCTCAACCTTAATAATATCCCCATGCCCCTGCATAATCAAATTCAAAGCAAAAGGACTAACAGCCTTCGTATTCTTCTTCTCAATCTCGATCTCTTTACTCTCAACTTTCCTTAAAACTTCCTTTGTCTTCTCAATATCCATTAAATCTTCCAAAACCTCTCTTCTAGCCTCTTTCAATATTGGGAAATCCTTAGTCTTCTTGTTAATAGCAGCCAATAAAAAATGACTCGACATCTGCTGTCTCCCAACACTTTTAACATTCCCCCTATAATTCCTCAAAATCATCAAACCCCTGGCAGCAGCATGCCTAAATCTTCTCTTCAAAACATCAGTCTTCTCAATTGCCTCACTCAATACCCTTTCAATATTCTTCTCATTTAACAATCTAAACCCCTTCTCAATCTTCTCAAGATTTAAATCACCCCCACAAAGAAAAAACCCATTATCATTAATCCCAATTTCAACATCTCTCCTTCTAGCTGAAGCAACAACAAAGCCAACAGCCCTACTCAAAGCATCATTAACCCTTCTCCCAAACAAAGTATGAAAAATAATATAATTCTTTTTATCCCTATACTCCTCAATCAAAATTCTCCCTTCATGCGGAATTAAAGAATATTTAAACTGCTTAGAAAAATAATTATAAATGACCTTAGCAGTTTTCTCGTCGCAATAACAATAATCTGAAATGAACCCTTTGATTTCCTCTGGAGATTTCTTTCTCTCGAATTTTTCATTTACCAATTTCCTAAATTTCTGAATTGAAAGCGCAGCATCATAACTTAAAGGCAACATTTCAGAAAACCAAGAAGGAATAGTAGGGCTTCTATTTGAAGCGGCAACATAAATATTCATCCCCTTAGAATACCTATACTCATATCTTTTCCCCCCAAGCACAAAAACATCTCCTCTCTTTAACCTCTCCAAAAATCCCTCATCAATTTTCCCAATATTAGTATTATTTAGCATAACATTCACAAAACTCTCATCCGGAATTGTCCCAATATTAGTCATATAAATAACTCTAGCCATTTTCCCCCTCTTCCCAATCTCCCTTGTTTCAGGATCATACCAAATCTTAGCATAAACATTCCTAGTTTTCAATTCATACTCTCCCGTCAAATATGAAATCACATCCAAAAAGTCATTCCTACTCAAATCTTTATAACAATAACTCTTCTTAATCAAAGAAAACATTTCATCCGCCTTCCAAACCTTGTAAATAGCCATCCCATAAATATGCTGACTCAAAACATCCAAGCAATTCTTAGGAATATGAACCCTATCAATTTTCTTCTCAACAGCATTCTTCAAAATAATAGCACACTCAGTTAAATCATCCACATCAGAAACAACAAATCGTCCTTTAGCGGTCTCATGTAACTGATGTCCTGCCCGACCAATTCTCTGCATCGCCCTTGAAACAGCCTTTGGACTTCCCAGCAAAAGAACTAAATCGATAAAACCAATATCAATTCCCAACTCCAAAGAAGTAGAACAAACAACAACTTTCAATTCTCCCTTCCTCAACTTCTCTTCAATATCAAATCTATGTTCCTTGCTTAAAGAAGAATGATGAGCCCCTATATTCTCCATATACTTCTTAGGAAATTTCTCTTTCAGATTATTAACAACTCTTTCAGTTGCAGCCCGCGTATTAGTAAAAATCAAAACAGTCTTATGACTTTCAATCAAATTATCAATTAACTCGTACAAAGCATGGTTTAATTTAGTAGAATCTGTCTTTAAAAAATCATCAACCGGACTTAAAACCTTTAAATCAAGTTTTTTTAACATTTCAACTTCCGCAATTAAACAATTTCTGTCTTTTTCTTCTCCAATTAAATAATGGGCTATCTCTTCCAAAGGCGCAACCGTAGCACTTAACCCAATTCTTGTTAAAGGAATAGAACTCATCGCCTGAATTCTCTCCAAAGTCAAAGATAAATGAACCCCCCTCTTATTTTCAGCCAAACTATGTATCTCATCCAGTATTACAAACTCCAATAATGAAAATTTTTCAGAAAATTTAGGAGAATTAATAACAATCGCAAGACTTTCCGGCGTTGTAACCAAAATATGAGGCACATTTTTAGCCATCTTACTTCTTTCATACGCAGTAGTATCTCCCGTTCTTAATCCCACTCTTATTTTTTGCAGCTTAATCCCTTTTTTATTTGCAATTTCATTAATTTCCTCCAAAGGCCTAATCAAATTTACAAAAATATCATTACTTAATGCCTTCAAAGGTGAGCAATAGACAGCATAAACCCTGTCTTCCAACTCATTTTTCCCAGCCAAGCTAACTAAATAGTTTAAAATTGATAAAAAAGCAGTCAAAGTTTTAGTCCCCCCTGTTGGAGCAGATATTAAAATACTCTTTCTCTCAAATATAGGCATTACCCCATATAACTGAGTAAGCGAAAAGTCTGGAAACCTTAAAAAAAACCATTCCCTAACCAAAGGGTCAAGACTATCTACGATTTCCTTTTTATTTCTCTGCTTAATATATTCAAATTTTTCTGCCATACCTCAAAAATACCCTAGTTTTTAATTAAATCACTAAGAAAACCCATTAATAATCAACATTAGACATTAAACTTAATAAACTTTTCCAATTCCAAACAAAAGTAACTCCTAAAAACCGAATAACTTTTAAACCCTGTTATCTTAAATAAAGAATGCCAAGAATTTCTACTGAAAAAAAAGAAAAAATCCAAGAACAAATACTATTCTACCTATACTCTGTATTTCCAAAACAAATATTTACTTCAGAAATCGCAAAAGAACTTGCAAGAGATGAAGAATTTATCAAAGATTTACTTTTAGAACTTGAAAAAAAAGAATTAATAGTAAAAATACAGAAAAATTCAAGCGGCATCACTTACTCTAGACGGTTAAGATGGAGAATTTCAAACAAAATACACGAAGCTTACTCTAAATTTCAAAAAAAGAGATAGTTTTTTATCTAAACAATTAGAAGGCTAGTAGATATTTACCAACAAACTAATAATTTAACAAAAATTCATCATATATCTTAGATTACAATTAAGATTATAAAGTCCTTAGGATTGTAACAATGTATGGATCCAATAAAAGAGGCGTTTTCCAAGATAAAAGAAGATATTTTTGAATTAAAACAAGAAATAACCTCATTAAAAGATCAATTAACATCCCTTAAAACGGCTACATTAAACTCTGAGAGAAGTACTTCAACTGTTGAAATACCTTTCCAAAACCCAACGCAACCTCTCTCCTTTTCCAACCAAACAGACCAACAAACCAACAAACCAACAAACAATCCAACACAAAATCAAGCTCTAGAAGGCCTAAAACCCCTAAATTTACCTATTTCCACAGGAAATGGGGGGGTTCCAACAGACAAACAGACAAACAGACAGACAAACCAACACATACCCCAACACACCTCAAATCCCTCCGAAAACGGTCAAAATAACTATAATTTCAACCAAAATCAGATGTTAAATGAGTTTGAACAAGCAAAGGTAATACTAGACTCCCTAGATAGCCTAAAAAAGGAGATAAGACTCAAATTTAAGCGTCTTACAGCCCAAGAAATGCTTGTTTTTTCTACTATTTACAGCCTTGACGAGCAAAATACCGAGGAAATAACATATAAGCTTATTGCCTCAAATTTAAGCTTAAGCGAGTCTTCAATAAGAGATTACATCAACAAAATCATCAAAAAAGGCATCCCAATACTCAAAATAAAGCAGAATAACAAGAAAATAACCCTCAAAATATCCTCCGATCTTCAAAATATAGCTTCTTTGTCGACGATAATTCAACTCAGAGACCTTTAAAAATAGGGCTAAAGCTAGTTATCGCTTAACCGATTAACTAATTAAAAAGATCTTTCTTTCTCATTTTTATCGTCGAGCATCTCCACTAAAATAAACCCTAAATCTTTTCCTATTTAGGCTAGTTTTTTAATATTTTTTCACCTAACAACACCATGCCTCACTTTCTAAGTAAAAATTAACCAAAACCCCATTTAAACTCTCTTCCCTTAATCCTCTCTTTAGCACTCCAAGATATTCACTCTTCGAAACACTCACTTTTTTATTAAAAATCGTCATCATTCCTCTTCTTTTTTTGATTTTTTTTACTTTTAACACTCACTTTTACACTTTTGAGCAATATATTCCTCATTTTTTCCGGTATAAACAGCCTTTTCTTACCATTTAACTCGCTAGACTCTTCTATTAAACCCTCACTTTTCTGTTTTATCATGTTTATTTGCCCCCTAATTGTACTTTTTTCCTTTCCAAGCAATCTTGCTATATCTTCATAGCTAAGCTTCATCTCAGAGTTCAATAGAGCCCATACAATTGCTCGCTCCATCACTGTCAATCCTGATAAAATGCCTGTTTGAACAGCCGTTTGGACAGGTGTTTGGACAGCTTCAACAGCTGTCTGTTCATAAACACCTGTTGGTTCTTGTTTAAACAGCTGTTTAGACATCTGAGGTCCAAAGAACGAAACAAAGTCTTTTATCTCTTCCAGGTCGTTTTGTATCGCAGAAACTGTATCTTTTATTTCAGAAATATCTGCTTTGCTTTTACTCATTTCTCCGTCGATATGTGTTATCCACTGACCAACCTTTCCAAAATCTTTCTTAACATGAGCAAAAGAATCTCTTACTTCTCCCCTCAGTTTTTCAACTTCCTTCTTTTTTCCAAAAAACCAAAACATGTTATAATAATCTAAACAGCCCTGTTTATAAATGTTTCGCCTGTCCAAACAGCACTCAAACAACCCCCTCAATTTAAACGCCGATTTAAGCTAAAAAACACCTATTTTTGCGGTGTTTTAAGCAGCTGTCCAAACACCAAACACCCCCAAACATCGTCGCTGAAAAATAGGCTGTTTAAGAAATCTAATAAAAAACTGCAAAAATAAACAAACGGCTGTTTAAAGCCTGTCCAAACACCCCCAAAACCCCTAAAAACCCCAACAGCTGTTTAAGCCTGTTTAAACAGCTCTTTGTTTTTTCACTATTTCTCGATAAATTTATAAACTTAGTTTCATCTAAACATCTATGAATCTTCAAAAGAGGCTGACCGTTTCTCTACTTTTTGCACTAGTTATCTTTGCTCTTTCTTTTTTCATGAATCTTGTTCCATGCCAAACAGCTCCAAGGGTTCCCAATCCTATATACGCCTGGACGACATGCAATATCAATCCAGACAGCACATTAATTGGAACCGCGGGAATTCAAAGACTTTATTTTGGATATACAACTAGCCTAACAACAGCTTACCTCCTAGTATTAATAATCAGCTTTCTATTACCTCTAATGCTCTTGCACTTTATTGCGAGGAAAAAGAAATAACTAAAAAAGAGGAGGCACATGGCAAAACAAAAAGCAAAAAATAATAGGGCTCAAGCAACACAAATATCCAACAAAAAAGATTCAAGCAGCACTCTAATGGGCATTATCCTATGGATAACTGGCATTTTAGTATCTCTAGCAGTTGGCTTTGGGATGATAAGTAGAACCTTAACAGTTCCATTTATACCAACAATAATAACCGTAATCGCGGGTTGGATCGTGGTAATCGGTTCAATAATAAGCCTAATCATGGCTATTTTTAATAAATAATTTTTCAAATTTTAACATTTCTTTTTTATTTTTATTCATCTTTTCTTCTCATCATTCATTTCCTATCCAACATAAACGCCTGTCCAAACACCTGTTTGCTTGTCCAAACACCGATAAACATCGTCGATAAAATCAACATTTCAATTTCCAGCCATTCTAAACAACATTTTTTAATAAACCATACAGAAACCCCCTCCAAAACCCCATCTAAAAACAACCAAACACCTATCAAAATCCCTGTCTTTCACTTACTTCACCTAAATGCACAACCCCATGCCCCAATTAAAAGATCAGCAGCTTTCAGCTGCTGTATTTAGTATCTGCAATATAAACCTTTAAACTATATAAATAATTATAAACTTAAACAAACCATAAGATTTATGTTTACTCAAAGCGAAGCAGAGAAAATTCCTTGGTTTGCCAGAATTGAAGTAGTCTATAAACAACCAAGAGAAGATAAAAAACTTTCAGAATTAGCTTATTTTAGGGGCTATGGATCTGAGGAACACCACCCCTTTTTAGATCTCTTTAAAGAGAGACTTGATTTAGGTGCACCAAACACTTCGCATAACCGAGGCAATATAACTCGTGTTTCTTACTCAGAAATAGAGCGAGTAATTGTTTTCACCCCTAGAGGTTCAATTAATCATGATTCAGGAGCAGTTGAAAATTTACTTCACCCAGAGATATTAGAACTTGCACAAACCCCACCAAAGTGCACACCCACACAACTACCATCCCAATTAGAAGCAGATACTCATCTCAGAATGTTAGGAATGAGATCCACAGGCCAAAACCCCTAAAATCCTTAAATACACAACAAACTAAAAAAACCATGACAAATAATCTATTAGACAGGGCAAATCAAGCAATAAGAGAAAAAAATATTTTATTTAGGTCTAGAAGTTCAGGAGTTGCTTATGTAATTACAGGAATATATGGTTCAGATCTCGCAGGAGTTGGAACAACAAGGCTCACCCCCATAGACGAGGTTCATACAGAGGAGTATGAATCCCTCTCAATTAAAAAACTCGAAAATGCAATACCCTTAATTATAAGAGATCTTTCTTCAGATGAGGCAATGAATTACCATTTCTTCGAGCAAGAGTCTTCTCTTGCACAAACCCCACCAAAGTGCACACCACCCGGTTTAGTAAGAACAGACCCATCAGGATTAGGCCTTACAGATCCAAATAAACACGATTTTCGGTAAAAACCCTCAAAAACCAACTAAAATCCCCGTTAACATTCGCACAAGATGTATTATGAGTAGTCCCTTATGCGAACCTTTCAAAACTCTTTTTTAGAACCATTCTGAGAAGAGATGTTACATCACCTTGAGAATTCTAAGCAAATAAAAATTTATTAACTTTTGAAAAACTGAAAATTAAATTATTTTAAATAGATCTTAAATAAAAATAATCTTTAAAAAACCAGTATCATAGTTCTTTATTGTCCTCCTTAGCTTTATTATTCAGGTTGTCCGCCCCTATAAATCCCTCTTTTCACAAACCTTTCCTTAGTGCAAACAAGAAGAACATCCCCCTTGCACTAACCTCCCTTAGTTAAAAACAAAAAAGAAAAAAACAAAAAATTTAAAATAAAATTATGCAAAAATCTCAATTAAAACCCAGACAGCTAAAACTACCCAGATTAAAATAGGCAACCAACCTTTACTCATAAATTGTCTGTCTTTTACAAGTTTCTTTGCCATTGATATGAAGTCTTTTGCATAAACAGCCATTGTTACTGCAGATAGCAGTACAACAAAAAGCATTACCCCAAAAATCTGAACAAGCCCAATTCCTGATTGCATTAGATAATATAAAACAACCCCTGCTAAAATTAACCCAACAATCATCACTAACATTGGCATTTTCCATAAAGATTCAGCAAAATTCATCCAAGCTTTTGGTTTAATTAAAATTACTAAGATCTTGACTAAAACAAGAACAGCAATAATCAAAGCAAAAATCTCAATTGTTTCCAACATTATTTCTTTCACCTCCATAATTACAAGTAAATGAAAATTTATAAATCTTTCATAATCTTAACATTTAAATAATGGTTCGCATAATCTTTGATATGAAAAAAGAGGAAAAATTACTAAAAATCGATAATGTCCTATTTAAGGTCAATAATTTAGAACGCTCCTCTAATTTCTATCAGCAAGAATTTGGATTAAAAAAACTATGGGAAGATAAAAAAAATAAGATGGTAGGGTTTGTATTCCCTAAAAACGACTCGGAAATAGTAATTCATAATAACAAAAATCTCCCCAAATTTGATTTTAGTTTTCTTGTAAAGAATGTTAATGACTTTGTGAATCATTTTTTAAAAAAGGGATTTAAAATATTCCAAAAACCAATAAATGTCCGTTGTGGAAAGTATGCAGTTCTTTTAGATTTAGACCATAATAAAATTCCAATTATTGACCTAACCTCTTTCAATAATAAACCAAAATATCTAAAATGACACCCCAAGAATTCCTAAAGAAAATAGAAGTAGAATTAAAAATATCTAAGAATTCTCCACACACAATTAAAAATTATCTTCTTGCAAATTCAGAATTACTTGAATTTATAAAAAAACAACCAGAAGAAATAACAGAAGATGATATAAAATTATTTATGTCTGAAAAACTTTCAGATAGAGCATCAGCATCGATAATATTATTTTTAGCAGCAATAAAATTTGCATTCTCAAACATACTTAAAAAAGATCCAACTTCTGCAATAAAAAGACCAAAAAAAGAAAGAAAAATCCCAACTGTTCTTTCAAAAGATGAAGTAAAAAAATTAATTGACTCTTTATTAGCAAGAAAATCAAAACTAATGATCTCATTAATGTATGCTTGTGGCTTTCGTGTATCAGAATTAGTAAATCTAAAAATTGAAAATTTTCAATTTGAAGAAAAAATAGGACACATAAGGCAAGCAAAAGGAAGAAAAGATAGAATCTTTAACATTCCAGAATTTCTCTTTGAAGATTTAAAAAATCTATCTGAAAAACAAAAATCAGAAAACCAAGAATATTTGTTCACAGGCCCAAATGGCAAATTATCCTCGAGAAACTTACAAAAAATAATTCAAAAAGCAGCAAGAAGAGCAGGCATTAATAAAGATGTTCACTGTCACACTTTAAGACATTCTTTTGCAACACATTTATTAGAAAATAATATTGACATAAGAAAGATACAAGAGCTCCTAGGTCACGCCTCACTTTCTACTACAGAACTATACACCCATATTTCTTCAGAAGAATTAAAAAAAATTCAATCACCCCTTGATAACTTAATGAATTAAAATAAAAAAATAAAAATTTTGTTTACTTACTCTCTTGATTCCATTGGTTTAGCTTCTGAAACTTTCAATTCTCTGCCTTCTAACTGCTTTCCATTCATAGCTTCAACAGCTTTTTGAGAAGCGCCATCTTCTGAAAAATCTACAAAACCAAAACCCTTGGATCTCTTTGTGAATCTATCCCTAATAACAACTGCTTCGCTTATCTCTCCAAATTCTGAGAAAGCTTCTCTTAGTTTGTTATCATCAACAACCCACGCTAAATTTCCTACAAAAATCTTTGCCATATTTTACCTCCATTCAATTATTTAGAAATCTCCAAAATCTTTATCTTAAAAATCAATTTTTTACCAGCAAGAGGATGATTTAAGTCTAAAACAACTGCATCTTTTTTCACTTCCAAAATTTTAACAGGCATTCCTCCTTGAGGAGTTTGTACAATTAATACCATTCCCTTTTCAGGTTCTTGTTCTTTTGGTAAAGCACTTTTTGGAATCTCCTGCTTTAATCTTTCATCATGTTCTCCATAAGCATCAGCAGGATTAATTGTGAATTCCTTTTCTTCATCTTTTTTCATACCCAAAACAGCAGCATCAAAACCCCTGATAACTTGTCCTTCTCCAACTGTAAATTCAAGGGGGTGAGAATGATCTCCATGTTTAGAAGAATCAAAAATTTCCCCAGACTCTAGTCTGCCTTCATATTCCAAAGACACTTTATTTCCTTTTACTATCATTTTAACAACTGCAGAATAAGACTAACTTATTAAACAGACAAAAATAAAAATAAATATGAGTATTTAAGCCTTTTGATAGTGGAGTTTCTTACAAAACACTAAGATAATTCAACACACCTGCAAAACTAACCCAAAATAAATAAGGTAGCAATAAGTAAGCAGATTTCTTATTTATCCCATAAGTAATATGAATCATTAATAAAATTGACACCCACAATAACACTAAAACAACCAATGAAGCAGCAGGATTTCTTAACCCAAAATAAAAAATACTCCATAAGATATTCAATCCAAAATTAACAGCAAATACCCAGACTATATCTTTTTTATTTGTCTTTTTCCCAGAAACCCATGCAAAATATAATGACATTGCTATTAAAAAGAACAAAACATTCCATACAATTGGAAAAACCCAATTAGGAGGAGTTAATTTTGGTTTAATTGATTCATACCAATCACTATTCGTATTCTGAGAAGTAAATAAACTTCCGATAAATGCAGTTAAATAAACAACAACTAAACAAACAATTAAAACTTTCCAATTACTCTTTTTCATATTCTTCTAGGTTTTACTAATTTATAAATATAGCGGAAAGAAGTGTCCCAAAATTTTTTCCAGCGAATAAAAACATCACTTTTTTCTAAGGAATCAATGTTTTATTAAAAAACACAAGGTACACTCGGTACAATTAGTCCACCCAGTAATAATCCTTAGTTAAGATAAAAAGTGATTTCTATGGAGCTTATATGGCTTAATTTGGAGCTGTTTTATTTACCTTAGGATATTTCTTTGCTAAAGCTCTATATTTCTCGCCTAATACTTCTTTATCCCATTTAGAGTCATATTTTTCTAAAAATGCATGAATACTTGACATGTAAGGTAAGAGGGCATCATCTTTTTCTTTCTCCAGAATCTTAAAATATAATTTCATACCTTTCATGTTTTCTAACTTTTCCAATAATTTGCCTACTTCTTCGGGCACTTCATTACCGTACACATTGGTTCCATCAAATTCTCCTAAGGCACAATCTCTGAAAAATAAAATTATTTCTTTTAAATCTTCATTCTCTACTGGATATTTATCAGTCATATTTTAATCAAGAAAATGAGATGTATAAATCTTTTGGTTTACCAAAAAATCTATATGGATTTTCTTTTTTTCTAAAAAGGACATAGGGATTTCTATTTCTTAATGAATTTAAACCTTCTCAAGAATTAAGATTATTTGTCTCCAAGTCCAAAAGCAATTAAAGAGACAACCACAATAACAGTAAATTCTACAAAATACAAGATTGGAAATGCTCCAGAAGATAAGGTGCAAGTTCCATTAATGCAAGAGGACATATAAGAGATAAACAAAAACATTACAAGAACTGCAATAGCAGAAACAAT